>TARA_R110001606_G_scaffold83958_2_pt1 | contig 90533 bp, 82 predicted proteins | sample TARA_R110001606 | Tara Oceans TARA_R110001606 (sample SAMEA4398315) | marine metagenome | biome: Polar Biome; feature: [SRF] surface water layer (ENVO:00010504); material: water (ENVO:00002006), including particulate matter (ENVO:01000060) such as... | depth 5 m
GAGTGTGAACAGGCCCTAACCCGCCACGCCGGGCCCCTCACCAACCGGCGCCCGCTCAGCCGTCCTTGCCGGCCCGCTTGATGCCGCTCAGGTTCTTGAAACACAGGGTCTGCGCGGTATCGATGAATTCCTGGATAAACGCCACCTGGTGATCGCCCTCGCGCACCGCCGCGTACAGGGTGCGCCACACGCCGCCCTCGCCGAGCCGCACGGCCTTCACCAGCTTGAGCGCCAGATACTCGGTGAGCGCCCAGTTCGGCAACGCCGCCACGCCGCGCCCAGCCGCCACCAGCTGCACCATCATCGGCGTCAGTTCGGCGGTGCGCAGGCCCTGCGGCTGTTGCCCGGCGGGATCAAGAAACGCGGTGAACACATCCAGGCGCTGGCGCTCCACCGGATAGGCGATCAGGGTTTGCGTGGCCAACTGTTCGGGGCTCACGAAACGCTGGCCGGCCAGCGCCGAACCGGTGGCCACCGCCAGCACCAGCTCATAGCGAAACAGCGGCAGGTAACGCACCGCTTCCTGCTGTACCGGGTCCGACGTGATCACCATGTCCAGATCGCCGCGCAACAGCGCCGGCAATGGCGCGAAACCAAAGGCCGCCGAAAGATCCAGTTCCACCTCCGGCCACGTTTCCCGGAAGCGGTCCAGCGCCGGCATCAGCCACTGAAAACAGGAGTGGCAATCGATGGCCAGATGCAAGCGGCCACTCTGCCCCGCCGCCAGCCGCTTCAGTTCGGTTTCGGTGCGCTTTACCCGGGGCAAGACATCGCGGGCCAATTCCAGCAGGCGTAAGCCGGCGGTGGTGAAGCGGATCGGCCGGGTGCGGCGCACGATCAGCGCGGCGTCCAGCCGGTGTTCCAGGTCCTTGAGCTGATGGGAAAGCGCCGACTGGGTGACGTGCAGCCGCTCGGCCGCCTCCACCAGGCTGCCCGCCTCTTCGATGGTCAACAGCGTGGTCAGATGGCGCAGTTCCAAGATCACCCGACACCCCCGCCCGGCCCGTCAGCCCGCCGGCACGCGACAGCGCCGGGCGCTTTGCAGATACGGTTCATTATGAGCATTCCTCACATTAACCATGAAATATTTGATTTTGCCTCAAGTCAGGCAAGGACCACAATGGCGCCATCCTAAATCAGCGCCGAGCCGCCATGCGCTTGTGCCCATCCGCCAGCCACCGACGCTCGCCGGCCGGGGGTGCAAGCGGGCCGGCATCAAGCGTGTCAGCGTCTCCAAAGGAACTCTCATGACCACCCTGCACAATCTTGGCTTTCCCCGCATCGGCGCCCGCCGCGAATTGAAACAGGCTCAGGAAGCGTATTGGGCCGGTACCCTGCAACGCAGCGAGCTGGAGCACGTCGGCCGCAGCCTGCGTGAGCGCCATTGGGCGCTGCAAGCGGACGCCGGCGTTCAATTGCTGCCGGTGGGCGACTTCGCCTGGTACGACCAGATTCTGGAATTTTCCTGCCTGCTCGGCGCGGTGCCGGCCCGCTTTGGCCAGAACCCGCAACAGCCGGTGGATCTGGACACCCTGTTCCGCATGGCGCGCGGCCGGGCCCCCAGCGGCGAGCCGGCGGCGGCCTGCGAAATGACCAAGTGGTTCGACACCAACTACCACTACATCGTGCCGGAACTGGCCCCCGACCAGAGCTTCCGCATCGCCCGTGAAGCCCTGTTCGATCAGGTCGATGAAGCACGCGCGCTTGGCCACGACGCCAAACCAGTGATCCCCGGCCCGCTCACTTATTTGTATTTGTCCAAGGGGGAGGCGTTCGACGGCGCCGCCGACACCGCCAAGCTGGCCCTGCTGGACGCCCTGATCCCGGTGTATCGCCAGATTCTGCAACGCTTCGCCGAACAGGGCGTTGCATGGGTACAGATCGACGAGCCGATTCTGTGTCTGGATCTGCCGGACGCCTGGCAGCGCGCCTACCTGCGCGTCTACGATCAGCTCGCCGGCGCCGCCAGCGTGAAATTGCTGCTCGCCACCTACTTCGAGGGCCTGCGCGACAACCTGTTCACCGCCCTGCAATTGCCGGTGGACGGCCTGCACCTGGACCGGGTGCGCGGCAGCGACGCCCTTGAGCAGGTGCTGCCCCGTTTGAACGGCAAGGTGCTGTCGCTGGGCGTGATCAATGGCCGCAACATCTGGCGCACCGACCTGGACGCGGTGCTGAACAGCGTGGCACCGGTGAAAACGCAGCTCGGCGAGCAACTGTGGCTGGCGCCGTCCTGTTCGCTGTTGCACAGCCCGGTGGATCTGGACCAGGAAGACAAACTCGACGACGAGTTGAAAAGCTGGTTGAGCTTCGCCAGCCAGAAACTGGACGAACTGAAACTGCTCGGTGATGCCCTGGACGGTCACGGTGACGACGCCGCCCTGGCCGCGCAACGGGCGGCGCTGGCCAATCGCGCCGCCTCGCCGCGCATCCACAACCCGCAAGTGGCGGATCGACTGGCCGGAGCCACGGCGATTTCCCGGGATCGCCTCAGCGCCTTCGCCGAGCGCATCGGCAAACAACAGGCGGCGCTGAAACTGCCCGCCTTCCCCACCACCACCATCGGTTCCTTTCCGCAGACGCCGGACATTCGCGCCGCTCGCCGTGACTGGAAAGCCGGCACGCTCAACGAGGACGCTTACCAGGAACAGATGAAGCGCGAGATCACCCGGGCGATACGCTACCAGGAGCAGATCGGCCTGGACGTGCTGGTGCACGGCGAAGCGGAACGCAACGACATGGTCGAATACTTCGGCGAGTTGCTGCAGGGCTTCGCGTTCACCCGCTTCGGCTGGGTGCAAAGCTACGGCTCACGCTGCGTGAAACCGCCGGTGATCTTCGGTGATGTCAGCCGTCCCGAGCCGATGACGGTGGCCTGGGCCCGCTTCGCCCAATCGCTGACCGAGGTTCCGGTGAAAGGCATGCTCACCGGGCCGGTGACGATTTTGCAGTGGTCCTTCGTGCGCGATGACCAGCCCCGTGAAACCACCTGCCGACAGATCGCGCTGGCACTGCGTGATGAAGTGCGGGATCTGGAAACCGCCGGCATCCAGGTGATCCAGATCGACGAACCGGCGTTTCGCGAGGGCCTGCCGTTGCGTCGCGGTGACTGGCAGGCTTATCTGGATTGGGCGGTGGATTGCTTCCGTCTGGCCACCGTGGGGGTCGCGGACGAAACCCAGATTCACACCCACATGTGCTACTCCGAGTTCAACGACATCATCGAAGCGATCGCCGCCATGGACGCCGACGTGATCACCATCGAGACCTCGCGCTCGAACATGGAACTGCTGGAGGCGTTTGAAAACTTCCAGTACCCGAACGACATTGGTCCGGGGGTCTACGACATCCACTCCCCCAACGAACCGGACGTGGACTGGATGGTGCAACTGATGGACAAAGCCGCCAGCCGCCTGCCCCGGGAACGACTCTGGGTGAACCCGGATTGCGGCCTGAAAACCCGCCAATGGGAAGAAACCGAAGGCGCCCTGGCCAACATGGTCGAAGCCGCCCGAGTACTGCGCGGCAGGGTTTAACCCGGTTAGATTCGATGCAGGGAACAACAGGGAAAGGCCGTGCCGGGGCAGGTGCGCCTGCGTTGTTGATGGGTAAGCCTCAAGCTACAAGCTGCAAGCTACAAAAAAACACGGGCGGCCAGACGGCCGCCCTTGCGGCTTGAAGCTTGCAGCTTGAAGCTCGCCGCCCTACAACCCCGCCAGCGCGGCCAGGTCTTCGGCGATTTGATCGACGGGCTGGTCGTTGCGCATAAACAGATGCACCTTGCCCTGCTTGTCGAAGCCGTACATGGCCAGGCCGTGGGAGACCAGATAATTGCCGTTTTCGTCGGGCTCATCGTAGCCGTAGGTGGTGCGATAACGCTTGGTGAGCGTGTCCAATTGTTCCTTGTTGCCGGTCAGGCCGACGATCCGCGGGCCGAAGTAGCCGGTGTATTTCTTCAGCAGCTCCGGCGTGTCGCGATCCGGGTCGACACTGACGAACATCACCCGAATCTGCTCGCGGGTCTGCTCCGGCAGTTTCTTCAATGCCTGCGCCAGCGACGTCAGCGTGGTCGGACAGAAATCCGGGCAGTGCGTGTAGCCGAAGAACAGGATCACCGCCTTATCCTGGAAGCGTTGCTCGGTGACGGTTTGGCCCTGCTCGCCGGTCAGTTGGAATTGCAGGTCGGGCATCACTCCGGTGATGTCCTTGCCGTGGAAACTGACCGGCGCGTTGTTACAACTGGCCAGTGCCAGGGCGAAAACCAGAGTGGTCAGGGCAATCAGCCGACGGGGCATGGCTCTCTCCTTTTTTGCTTTCGTGGCGCACATAAAGACGCAGCACCACCAGGGCACCGAGAATCGTCATCATGGCGGGGGGAATCCAGGTAAAGATGCCGCCGAGAACCTGATCGGTGGCGGCGCTCATTGGCCAGGCGCGGCCGCATACCGCGTACACGTCATACAGGCCGGGATCGGAAAAGGTAATGTAGGCGCCCAGCAGGATTTGCGGGAACAACGCGGCCAGCAACATCAGAAAGCGGACCCCGAACCGCGAGGTGCGGGCATCATCGGGATCGCGCGGATCGAGGATCACCAGCCAGAAAATCACCCCGTCCACCAGCATCGACCAGTTCATCAGCTCATAGAGATTGAGGTTGAGCATGGCGTCGAAGTGCACCACCGGCGAGAGCCAGAAAAAGATCAGGCCGACGAACAATACCGTGGCCACCACCGGATCGAACAGCAGCCGGCGCAGCGGCCGCCAGACCAGCGCCAGCCGTGGGAACCGGCGGGCGCCGAAGGCGGCGGCGAAAATCGGCAAGGGGTTGGACAAGGCAATCAGAAAAGCGCCCAGGTGATGCAGCACCATATGCTGCAAGCGGTGCATGAAGAACATGAAGCGGGCGTAGTAATCAAACTGGGTGTGCATCACCACGTAGCACAGCAGCACACCGACGCCGAACGACAACAGGCGCCACCAGGAGGGCCGCCGGCCCTGGGCGGCCAGCCGCCGCCAGCCGAGCGCGTACAGCCCCACTGCGAGCAGGGTGAGCAAAACCGTGGGCACCGAAAAGATGTAAGGCGTGATCGCGCCCTGCACTAGCTGCCACTGAGTCCGCCACATAGAGAACCGCCTTCACCGGGGTGGCCGGTGAACCCGGCCCGGGACGAGGGCGCCAAGGGTGCGCCTCGCGCCGGAAGTCGTCAAGCCAGCCCGCTGTGGCAAATCGACACGCCCGGTTCCTGTTCCGCCGTTACCGCCTCGAGGCGCCGATCCGGCCCCAGTTCCACCCGCCCGGGCCGGCCGCTCATTTGCCAGGGCGCGGCGTGAGCCTGGCCAGGCTTGTCGTCCTCCAGCGGCAGGTTGGTTAAACCGGTTAACGCCTGCCGGAACAGATCGCTGCGGTAGCATTGGGCGGCGACGGTGCCGTCTCGCGGCACGTCACACTGCCGCCAGCGCTGCATTTCGCCGAGCAGAAAGCGCGCGTCCGAGCGCCAGGGGAAGTTCGCCTGGTAGGCGGAAAACACATGAAAATGGTGCGCCGGGTAAGGCTGCCCGGTGAGCCCACCGGCCAGCCGTTGGGTAAACGGCGCGCGGATCACCTCGGCGGGCACGTCCAGCCAGGCGGGATGGGCCAGCAATTCCAGGCTTTCCAACAGATGCTGGTCGGCGTGCACGGCGGCCCGGTGCAGCGCGCGCAGCAGTGCCGCGTGCACCTCGCCGTGGCTGGCCGCCCAATCGCGGGTTACCGCCAATACCTTTTCCGGCGCGTTCTCCCATATTTGATAGCCGGAGAGCAGGCAATGCCCGGCGCCGGTGAGCGCCGCCAGGCTGTTCCAGGGCTCGCCCACGCAGAAGCCATCGATGTGCCCCAGGCGCAGATGGTCGACCATTTGCGAGGGCGGCAGCACCACCAGCTTAACGTCCTGATCCGGGTTGAGCCCGGCCACCGTCAGCCAATGGCGCAGTTGATAGGCGTGGCAGGAATAGGGAAACACCACCGCCAGCACCAGCGGCGTTCCGCCGGCGCCACTGCGCGCCGCCACCAGTTTATTCAATGCGCGCGCCATGTCCTGGGGCGTGGGGCCCTCGGCCAGCGCGCGCAGACCGTGGAACAGCATGGGGGACACGGTCACGGCGTTGCCATTCAGCCCCATGGAAAAGGCGCTGGTAAGAGGTTGGTTGATACTGCCCAACCCCAACGAGGTGGCCAGCAGCATCGGCGCCAGCATCGACGCCGCGTCCAACCTTCCCACCAGCAACCGGTCGCGCAGGCTGGCCCAGCTCCACTCCGGCCGCAGGTCCACGTCCAGGCCTTCGGCGGCGAAATAGCCCGCCTCCCGTGCCACCGCCAGCGGCAAGCTGTCGGTGAGTGGCATATAACCGATGCGTACCCGGCTGCGCTTCATGGTGTCTCCGTTTCAATAAGTAGCCCGTATTAACGTTGGCTCTTCAAGGCGTTGTTCAGAGGCTCTTTAACAGCGCCGCGTAGTCCAGAACATGGCGAGCCACCCGCAGCAACGGCTCGCCACTGCTCATCGCCTGCCGGCGCAGGGCGCGGTAAGCGTCTCGTTCGGTGATGCGCCGACGCTGCATCAGCAGCGCTTTGGCCCGACCAATCACGGCGGCGGCGGCCGGGTCGTCGCCGGTCGTCTCCAATTCCTCGCACAGGGCGTGGTATTCCCGATAGCGCGCGGTGGCCACTTTCATCACCTCGCGCACGCGCAACACATCGGTATTGCCGGCCACGTAAGTGCTCACCCCGGCCCGTAAGGCAGCGATCAACAGTGCTTCGGCGTCCTGATCGTGGAACATCGCCATCGGCCACGGCGTCTCCTGCTGCATCAGTGCCATGCTCTCCAGCGCATCGCGGTCCGGCGCGTCCATGTCGACAAGCACCACATCGGGATTGTTGGCGAGCACCCGCTCGCGAAGACCGGCGGCACTGGTGAGCTTGCAAAGAACGCAATGGCCCTCATCGGTCAGCGCCCGTGCCAGCATCGCCGCGCGAGGCGGCTGATCGTCGACCAGCATGATATTCAGGCTCATAGCAGTGCGTTTCTCGGCCATCGGGAAAACCGAAAAAAGCAACGGCTGTGCCAAATCGGGGAGAGAGCAACTCTTTGATTTAAAAGGCAATCTGAATTGACGCGTTGAAATGGGGCGAAACGGATGCCCCAAGACAGGGCGACACGAAGAGCACCGCGTGTTTCACGCCGTCGCCGACGCGCAAGAGCGCGAAAACCGTGAATTAGTGCCGGTGGGGCTGCCCCGGCCCAGCGTCTGGTGTGTGCCCATAAGGACAAATGCAAACGTTATGCCAACCGGTCAAGGGGCCGAACCATCGCTCTCATCGGGCTGCTCGGCGGGGGCTGGTGGCGCGGAATCCGCGCTCTCCGCCGCGTTATCCTCATCGCCGCCCTGCTCCACGCCCTCCTTTTGCTCAGGTGCGTCATCCTGGTGCGCCGTGTCACGGGCGCTGTCCCGGGCCGGTGGTGAGGTCCGCCGGGCGGCCTCGTTTTCCGGCGCCACACCTTCTTCTTCTGTGTTCTCTTTTCCCGGGCGTTCCCTTTCCGGACTTTCCTTCTCCAGACCTTCCTTCTCCAGGCTTTCTTTTCCCGAGCTTTCCTTTCGCGTATTTTCCGGGGCGGCGTTTTTGCGCTCCGCATCGGCGGCCTCGGCACTGCTGTCTTGCGACAAGCGCGCGGGCCCGCGCTCTCTCCGTTCGGCGCTCGCTGATTCGGCGACTTCGAAACGCAGCACGCCGACGATCTGATCGTTGTCGGTGCGCACCTCTACCCGCCAGTGCCCCGCCGGGTCGCCGGGGAAATGGCTTTTGTGGGACCAGGTCCGGTAGCCCTCCCGCCGGCCGCCGCTGACCTGCAGCGGCACCTTGTCGGTCAATTCGCCGTCGTGAAACCAGTAATGGCTGACCGACTGCCCGAGCCCCAGCGGCGCGCGAATCGCCGTGTAGGCGTAGAGACCGTCGCCCAGCTCACCGCGCTGGAACCGGTCACCCACGGCCAGCGGCTGCCGCTGAGCCCGGTTGAAATTCAACGACACCGCCCGTTGCTCCAACGACAAAGTGAGCGGCGGCACCAGCGAGGCTGCCCACACCGGCACCGCCGCGATGCACAGCGAAGACAGCCCCAGCATCACCCACCGGTACGCCGGGCGCGGCCCGCCGACCCGCCAAAAGCTGGGCAAGGCGAACAACGCCGTGAGCCAGGCGGCGCCATCCAGAGCCTGATTGGTGGGCCATTTGAAGATCAACGGCAACAGCACCAGCAACGCCACGAACAACGCCCAGGCGTGAAACCCGAAATACAGCGCCCGGTGCCCGGCCAGACGGAAATACAGCGGATCGATGATGCTGACCAGTGCCGTGCCGGCCACCAGGGCGGTAAACAGGAAATACTCCGCGCCACCGGACCACTGCAATACCACGAACGGCAGGCTGAAGAAAAAGGCTTCCTGATGCACCCCCTGCAACAGGAGTTTCAGCGCCCCCTGGGACATCTGCTCCATGGCGGTGCCCTTGAAGCGCCGTGACCAGAGGTTCTCGGTCAACAGGACCAGCCAGGTGGTGATCAGAAACGCGGTCAGCACCGCCGCCAGCCAAGGCTTGCGTTCGACCATGAAATAACTGGCCAGACCCAGGCAGAAACTGCCCACCGCCCAAAGATGCCGAAACCGGAATACCCATTGATTAATGCGATCAAGCCAGCGCGTTTTCATCAAGCGCCTGTACCTCCCGGGCCAGAAATCCACCGTGCCGCCGCGCACCAATACGCCACGCAACCCATGCCGCCAGCATAGAGAAGCGCCCTCCACGCCACCAGAGACCCGGTTCCGGTTACACAAAGGTATTACATGGCTCAGCCGAATGGTGGGGTGCCGGATGCTGGACGCTGGACGCCGGACGCCAGACGCCGGACGCTTAACATCGAGGCGGCGAAGCTTCGCGGCAGTGCGGGCGACGCTTGCGTAGCCGCAATGCTTTCCGTTCCGGGTTTTGATCTTAGCGTCTGGCGTCTGGCGTCTGGCGTCCGGCCAAACGAGGGAAGTTCCGGCGAGCAACTCCCCGGTGCACCACACAAACAAAAACGGCTCCCTGTTGGGAGCCGTTTTTGTTTGTGTGGTGCACCGGGCAGGATTCGAACCTGCGACCCTCTGGTTCGTAGCCAGATACTCTATCCAACTGAGCTACCGGTGCGGAAATCGTCTTTCGCGGGTGGCCGCGAGAGGCTGCGCATTATTCCCAATGGGCCTCGGCGAGTCAAGCCGAGGGTGGTGAATTATTGCGCGATCAGTCCTCTTCGGTCTGCATTTGTTTCTGAAGGTAGTTTTCCAGGCCCACTTTGTCGATCAGGTCGAGCTGGGTCTCCAGCCAATCGATGTGCTCTTCCTCGGATTCCAGGATGCGCCGGAACAGGTCGCGGCTGACGTAATCCTGAACCGATTCGCAGTGCGCCATGGCTTCACGGAGATCGGGGACCGCCGCCAGTTCCAGTTTGAGGTCGCAGCCGAGCATCTCTTTGGTGTTCTCGCCCACCATCAGTTTGCCCAGGTCCTGCAGGTTGGGGAGGCCTTCGAGGAACAGGATCCGTTCGATCAGCATGTCGGCATGCTTCATTTCGTCGATGGACTCGTGGTATTCCTTTTCGTACAGCGCGTGGAGCCCCCAATCCTTATACATCTTGGCGTGCAGAAAATACTGATTGATCGCTACCAGTTCGTTGCCCAATACCCGGTTCAGGTATTCGATGACTTTCTTGTCGCCTTTCATGGGGGAGTCTCCGTGCCGGGGTGTGATGGCGCCCATTGTTCAGGAATCACCCTGCTCCGACAAGGGATAACAAGAAAAAAATTCAGTAAATACAAGCAGTTATATAAATGATAATCACTCTTTACGAGATCACGGGGGCGCGGTCACGGACACAGGGAGCCAACCCCTGGCCAGGTAAAAAAGGATATTGGGGATCACATACGAAATCGCGGCTGGTTCCAGGGTGCCATGGGGCACCGGGACTCAGCCGCGATCAAGAGGGAGAAGCGGTTTCTAGGCCGTCTGGGGCCAGTACCGCACCGCTTCGCCAAGAGAGGAAGAGAAAGAGGTCGCTGGCATTGCGCTACGGGTCTCACGCAATACCTGGCGGGCATGCCGGGCACATTTGGCACACTGACTGCCAACCCCAAGTTCCCGACGAAGATCACGCAGGCTCTCGCAACCGTTCTCGGCTGCTTCCCGTATGTGGCTATCAGTGATGCCGTTGCAAAGACAAACGTACATGGCTACGCCTACTCCTCAGTCTCTGGGAAAGAGCGTAACCCTAATGCGAATTGTTATCAACATCTTTTATTGGCCGGAGATTCGGCCTGACCGGGCTGCGCGGCCGAATACGAAAACGCCCCCGAGTCGGGGGCGTTTTCACAGGCTGCTGCGTTCACACCGTCAGTTGCTGGTGCTCTCGCTGCTGGCCGGGGCCTTGGCGGGCGCACGCTTGGCGGCACTGCTCTTACGCGGCGCCTTTCGAGTGGCGGCTTTGCGCGCCGGCGCTTTTTTTACGCTGGAACGGGCCGCGCCGCTTTTGCTCTTGGCCGCGCTTTTCTTGGCCGTTGCCTTTCGGGCGGCGGCTTTGCGCGGGGTGCTCTTCGCCTTGGTGGCCTTCTTGGCACCGGCTTTACGAGCGGTGGTTTTGCGGGCGGCCTTTTTCTTAGCCGCTTTTTTGTTGCTGGCGGTCTTCGCCGTGGCGGCTTTTTTCGCCTTACTGGCTAAGCGCTTGGCTTTTTGCTCGGCCTTTTTTTGTTCGGCCTTGGCTTTTTTCGCCAGCTTGCGTTCGTACTCGCGCATCTTGGTGGTCAGGTTACGCTGAGCGGTACGCAGCTTTTTCTTCTCACGGGCAACCACTTTCTTGGCCGCCTGGATTTCAGCGCGGACCAGTTTGCCTTCGCCGCGAGTATCCTGAAGTTTAAGCCGCTGGGTGTTCATGCGACCCTTGGCACCATCCACGGCGCGTTTGGCGGCGGCGGTGCCCCCGCCTTTCGCCTTGTCGCGTTTCGCGCTGAGCTCGGTGCGCAGCTTACCAAGCTTGGCGGTTTCCGCGTCGGTCTTCTTCTTGTGGCGGTCCAGTTTGACCTGCGCCTGGTCTACTTTTTTCTCCGCCTGGGTTACCGCTTTCTCCTGAAGCTTGAACTTGCTTTCAGCGTTGGTAACCGATTTCGGGAGAGCCGGTGCCTTAACGGTGGTTTTCTTTCTCGCTGCCGTTTTCTTTTTCGCAGCGGCTTTCTTTGCTCGAGCCATGATTGATCTCCTGATCTATGACGTCATTTTTCTGCGACAGTCGGAAAGTAGCATAAAAAAAAATCACTTGGTACATTATTTAACCAGGAGATTGTTCTTTTCAGTAAAAAAATAAAACCTCTCAGCTTTTTTCCGCCAAACAGTAACAGCCCGAGGCGCCGACCAGACGCCCACGGCGGTATCACCGTGGTACTTTTTCTGTCACATCCGAAGCAAACCAGCCTGCCTTGCAAACCCGTTCGGTGACTCAACGCGAACCGGTTTGGGCCTGTTATAGAAGCATCAGGGCATCTGGAGCCGGTCCGCGGAGCAGTGACGACCGGGCAGCCATGAGGAGAAAGCTTTCGATTATCGTCGCCCGAACCTTGCGAAGGTTCCGCGGACCGCGCGCGCTTTCAAAGGGGGCGGCAACGACGGCGACCCGCTGTTGCCGATAGAGGCATCCTCAGGGGGAAGCCTGTCAGAGAAGGTGGGGGCGCAGGATCTCGGCGAGGGCGTCGAGATGGATTGGCTGATCGTTGAGGGCCGGAATGTATTCAAAACGCTCGCCGCCGGCGGCAAGAAACAGCTCCCGGTTTTCGCTGTTGATCTCTTCCAGCGTTTCCAGGCAGTCGGCGGAAAAGCCCGGGCAAACCACCTGCACCGAACGCACACCGTCGGCCGCCCATTGCTGCAAGGTCTTATCGGTGTACGGGTTCAACCATTCCTGAGGCCCGAAGCGCGATTGAAACGTCATCGCCCACTCATGCGCGGGCAACTCGAGAGCGTCGATAACGGCGTCGGCGCTGAGCCGGCAACGCTCGCCGTAGCGGTCACCGCGATTCTCATAGGACACCGGGATACCGTGGAAGGAAAACAGCAGCTTTTCCGCATCACCGTGCCGCTCACGATAGTCACGAATGCTGCCGGCAACCGCCTGCTGCCAGGCCGGGTGTTGCCAGTAGTCCTTGATCAGGCTGACCGAGGGCACTTCCCGGCGGCCGGTCATCCAGCGGGCCAGAGCGTCCGCCACCGAGCCGGTGGTGGAGCCGGAGTACTGAGGGTAAAGCGGCAGAATCACCAGCCGCTCATGGCCGTCGGCGACCAGTTCGTCAAGCACCGTCTCGAAACCCGGATGGCCGTAACTCATGGCGTAGCGCACGGTCACGCCCAAGCGCTCACCAACGCCAACGGCCTGGCTCTCGGAGATCAGGCGAATGGGCGAATCCTTCTCCCAAATGCTGGCGTAAAGCTTCGCGACCCGGCGTGGGCGCAACGGCAGGATCACCAGGCGCAGCACGAAGTACCAGATCAGACGGGGCGTCTCCACGACCCGGGGGTCGGCGAGAAACTGTTTCAGGTAACGCCGCACCGCCGAGGTGGTCGGCGCATCCGGGGTGCCCAGATTCACCAGAATAACGGCGGTTTTTTGGTCAGACATGGCTAGCCTCGTCTCGGAGCGGGAGATAAACCGATCGGCAATGAATAATAAGGGAGAGGGAGGCGGTGAGCACCCTATGCATGGCATAGGGCAAAACAACGGGTCGCGGACGGCGGTTCAGGAGACAGGCGAAAGCGCTACCGCGCTTTGCATACCTGAATCCTGATGCCCGTGTTCGAAGGCGGTTATCGGGAGCCTTTAAGAGCCGCCATGATGCGCTGGCGGATGTCGTCGACGCTGCCGACACCGGCAACGCGCACATATCGGGGGGCATTGGCTTCGCCACCCTTGGCCAGACCCTGATAGAAATCCACCAGAGGACGGGTCTGTTCCTGATAGACCTGCAGGCGTTTGCGCACGGTCTCTTCTTTATCGTCGTCGCGCTGCACCAGGGCTTCACCGGTCTGGTCGTCCTTGCCCTCTTGCTTGGGCGGATTGTAGACGGTGTGGTAGATCCGACCGGACGCGGGATGAACCCGGCGCCCGCTGAGGCGCTCGATGATTTCTTCGTCATCGACATCGATTTCCACCACGAAGTCGATGTTCACACCCCGTTCCACCAGGGCCTGGGCCTGGGGAATGGTGCGCGGGAAGCCATCGAACAGAAAGCCGTTTTTGCAGTCGTCCTGGGCAATGCGTTCCTTGACCAGGCCGAGAATAATCTCGTCGGAGACCAACCCGCCGGCGTCCATGACTTTTTTTGCTTCCAGGCCGAGGGGGGTGCCCTCTTTCACCGCGGCGCGCAGCATATCGCCAGTGGAAATCTGGGGAATGGAAAATTCTTCCTTTATGAACTGCGCCTGGGTGCCCTTACCCGCACCGGGCGCGCCAAGCAGGATGACACGCATAGGAATCTCCAAAATTTGCCGCCAACGGGAGACAAGCGCCTCCCCCAAAGGGGGGGAACTTTACCGTGCGGGTGGGCCCGGTACAAGTGGGCCTTGGCGGGCGGCGCCCAGTCGGTTAGCGGTTTTCAATGGTCACCGAGGCGGCGGGAGAGCCGTCCGGGTTGATTGGCACCGCGTCACTGCGCAGCCCCGCCTCGGCCACGCTGGAGCCGGGCGCCGGGGTATAGCGGGCGGCGGCCCGCACCGTGTCCGGGTCGTCCGGATAGGGTTGCAGCCAATCCTGGGGACGCAGCTCCACGGTGGCCGGGAACGTCTCCACCAGCATCCGGCGCGCGGCCAGCGGTTGGCCACCGCCGCCTTCGCGTTGCAGAAACACGAACAGCGTGCCACCCGCGGGCACGTCGGTGGCGCTGACGCGCACGCGCAGATCGTCGAAGCGCCGGGAGCTGGCCATCTGCTGCTCGGCACGCGCCAGCCCCTGACGGATCAGGTCGCCGGCTTCACCTTCACCGTGGCGGGCCAGCAGAGCCCGCCAGGAATCGGCGGCCAATTGATAGCGATGCGCTTCGCCGGCGGCCATCGCCTGCAGCATCCAGGCACCATCGTGGTCGGGGTTGGCGTCGAGCACCGTCTGGATCTGCGCCTGGGCGGGGTCGGTCAGCCGCCCCTGGGCCTGCTCGATCATGCCGCGCGCCAGCAGCAGGCGCGCCGAGGGATTGTCCGGCGCCAGCCGCACGGCGCGGCCCGCGGCCTCCTGCACCTGCGCCGGCGCGCCGAGCTGATCGTAGAGCAGCCCCAGGGTATACCAGCCGGGCGCGCTCTGATGATCGCGCACCAGCCGCGCCTGCAGCACCCGGGCCAGCGGACCGGCGGCGATGTTCTGGTCCTGTTCGCCGGGCGCTTCGCCGCGAATCACCCGATCCGCCACGTCCGCGTAGCGATGCTGATCGGCGATCCAATCACGGGTCTGTGGGTGGTAACCCAGGGTCAGGTAACCGAGCGCCGCCAGTGCCACCACCAGCAGGGGCAACGCCAGGCCGCTCCAGGAAACGCTGTGCGGATCAGCGGCGCGGCTTTCTTGCCGCCAGAGCAGAAAACAGACCGCCACGGCGACCAGCAGCACCAGCCCCAGGCCGATAAACAGGTTCATCGCTCCTCCTCCCGATCCGCGCGCCGGCTGGCGCGCACCATCAGCACCACGATCGCCAGGCCACCGCCGAGCAGCAGCAGCCCCGGCCCCAGCCAGAGCACCACGGTCCGCGCGTTGAGCGGCGGCCGGTAACTGACAAAATCGCCGTACCGATCCACGAAATACTGCACGATTTCTTCATCGCTGCGCCCATCGCGGAGCATTCGCGCCACGCGCTCACGCATGTCGCGGGCGATGCCGGCATCGGAATCGGCAATGCTCTGGTTCTGGCATTTCGGGCAGCGCAGCTCTTCGGTAAGCCGGTGGAAGCGGTCCTGCTGGCCATCGCTGTCAAACGGATAGACATCGATGGCGGCCAGCGCCGGCAAGGCGAACGCCAGCAGCAGCAATACGGCGAAACAACGTTTCATGGCACCGTCTCCGCATTCTGCTGGCTGGCCTTTTCCAGCACCGGGGCGAATTTCTCCTGCCAGACGCGCTCGTTCATGTCGCCCACCTGACGCAGCACGATTTCGCCCTGGGGATTGATCAGAAAGGTTTCGGGGGCGCCGTAAACGCCCAGATCCAGACCCAGTTGGCCGTCCTTGTCGACGATCACTTCAGTGAACGGGTTGCCCAGCTCCGCCAGGTAGTCCCGGGCCGCGGAGTCTTCGTCTTTATAGTTCAGGCCGACAATCGGCACGCCCCGCGCCGCCAGTTCCAGCAGATACGGATGTTCGATGTGGCAGGTGGGGCACCAGGTCGCCCATACGTTCAGCAGTTGCCAGCGGCCGGTGAGGTCTTGATTGCTCAAAGTACGTTCACTGACCAGCGAAGGCAGCGAAAAATCGGGCACCGGTTTACCGGCCAGGGCCGATGGCAACAGCTCTGGATCGCGGCCCAGACCGCTGGCGAGCAGGATCGCCAGCGCCACGAAGGCGATCAGCGGCAGGAATATCCACAGCGAGGCGCCCCGCTGGCCGGGGCGGCGGGCGTTACAGCGCATCGGCGGTGCCTCCCAGTTTCTTGCGGTAACGGGGATCGGACAGCGCCAACGCGCCCCCCAGGGCCATGATCAGTGCCGCCAGCCAGATCCAGCGCACCATCGGCTTGTAATAAATGCGCACCGCCCAGGCGTCACCGCCGAGCGGTTCACCCAGCGCCACGTAGAGATCGCGCATCAGACGGCCATCAATGGCGGCTTCGGTCATCACCTGACCGCCGGCGCGGTAGGTGCGCTTCTCCGGGTTCATTTCGGTGACCGCCTCGCCGTCGCGGCTGACCAGAAAGTGGCCGCGCCGGGCGTCGAAGTTCGGGCCTTTATAAGCACTCAGGGTGTCGAACTCGAACCGGTAACCGCCGACCTCGGCGCTGTCGCCAGGCGCCATGCGCACGTCGCGCTCGACTTCGTGGAAACTGACCACGGTGACCCCCGCTATCAAAACCGCCAGGCCGCAATGCGCCAGCACCATGCCGTAGTAGGCACGGCCCAGCTTGCGTAAACCGGCACCCAGGCCGCGGTTATAGGAAAGCGCCCGGCGCACGATATCATCCAGATGGGCGAACACCAGGAACAGCGCCAGCATGACGGCCAGCGTGCCAACCCAGGGCATGTCCCCGGGCAGGCGCGCGGCGAAGAATCCGACCACCAGCGCCACCGGTGCCAGCCACACCAGGCGCCGCACCAGCGGATGGCCGGCCTGGCGCTTCCAGTTGCTGAACATCCCGGGCACCATGACCACGATCAGCGCCAGCGCCAACGGTACGAAAAAGGCGTTGAAGTAAGGGCTGCGGATCGAGATTTTCACATCCAGCGCTTCGCCAAGCAGCGGAAACAGGGTTCCCAGCAGCACCACGAAGGTGGCGGTCAACAGAAGCAGGTTATTGCCGAGCAGAAACGATTCCCGCGAGAGCATCTTAAAACCGCCCTCGCCTTTCAGGCGCCCGGCCCGCGAGGCAAACAGCGTCAGCGCGCCACCGGCCACCACCACCAGGAAAACAAGAATAAAGGCGCCCCGGCTGGGATCGTTGGCGAAGGCGTGCACCGAGGTCAGCACCCCGGAGCGCACCAGGAAGGTCCCCAACAGGCTGAGCGAGAAAGCCACGATCGCCAGCAGCACCGTCCAGGCACGAAACAGATTGCGCTTTTCGCTCACCGCCAGCGAATGAATCAACGCGGTGCCGGCCAGCCAGGGCATCAGCGACGCGTTTTCCACCGGGTCCCAGAACCACCAGCCGCCCCAACCCAGCTCGTAATAGGCCCACCAGGACCCAAGCGCGATGCCAACGGTAAGAAAACACCAGGCAACGGTGGTCCAGGGCCGCGCCCAGCGGGCCCACGCCGGGTCCAGATCACCGGCCATCAGGCCGGCGACAGCGAACGCGAACGCCACCGAGAAGCCCACATAGCCCATATAGAGCATGGGCGGGTGGATGATCAGCCCCGGGTCCTGCAGCAGCGGATTAAGATCGGCGCCGTCGATGACGAACCAGGGCAGCGTGCGGTCAAACGGGTTGGAGGTGAACAACATGAAAGCAAGAAAGCCCACCGCGATCATGCCCATCACCGACAACACCCGCACCACCATCGGCAGTGGCACCTTGCGGCTGAACAGCCCGACCAGGGCGCTCCAGCCCCCCAGCATCCAGGCCCACAGCAACAGCGAGCCTTCATGGCCGCCCCAGATCGCCGAGAGTCGGTAACCCAAAGGCAGCTCGGAATTACTGTGATTGGCCACGTAGGTGAGCGAGAAGTCGTTAATATAGAAGCTGTAGCCGAGGCAGAGAATGGCCAAGGTCAGAGCCAGCCATTGCAGCCAGGCCAGCGGCCGCGCATAGCGTTGCCAGCCGATAACCTGCCGGTATACCCCGATCAGGGGAAAGATCGCCAGGACCAGGGCCGCCGCCAGGGCTACCCACAGGGAGAGATGTCCGATTTCGGCCGCCACCATTTTCCTCCGGCAGATGTGCGGGCGCATCATCGGCACCTCGGCGCCGCATTGCAAGTCCGCAGTCGTTCACGTATCGCCCTCTATGGGCATGCTGTACTGGCCCGAACGCAAAGCCGGGCGTGCGCGCGGGCGCCATTATGCGGCACCCGGCGCGACACTGGATTAAGAAACCGCTGAATCACACCGGAAAGGCACCATCGGGCTCGAAAACATGGACATATTTTGAGACGCTTAGCGGTCGTCTCCCGTGACGGCGCTCTGCTAGTATGGAGCCGCTGCGTGACAAAGGGTCATATTTTTGCAGTCAAACAGTCATCAGGCATCCATAGACTTCCCCCCGATAACCGGCGGGTCGTCGGGACACCGTTCTCCGTGGATGCCAGCGCCGATCCGGCCCGTGTGGAGTCAGAGCCCTTCATGAAAGACGATAATGTAGAGAGACAATCATCCTACCAGCGCGAAGAGCTGCTCGCCTGTGCCCACGGCGAGTTGTTCGGCCCCGGCAACGCACGCTTGCCGCTGCCCAATATGCTGATGATGGATCGCATCACTCATATCGCCGAAACCGGTGGCAGCCACGGCAAAGGCGAAATCATCGCCGAGTTGGACATTAGCCCGGACCTTTGGTTCTTCGACTGCCACTTCGAAAGCGACCCGGTGATGCCCGGTTGCTTGGGCCTGGACGCCACCTGGCAACTGCTCGGCTTTTACCTGGGCTGGCTGGGCAACCCCGGCCGTGGCCGCGCGCTCGGCGTCGGCCAGGTGAAGTTCTCCGGGCAGGTTCTGCCCACCGCCAAGAAACTTACCTACCAGATCAACATCAAAAGGGTAATCGCCCGCAAACTGACCATGGGGCTCGCCGACGCGGTGGTCTCCGTGGACGGCACGGACATTTACCAGGCCAACGATCTTAAAGTCGGTCTGTTCACCTCGACCGAAGGGTTTTAATTATGCGACGCGTTGTAATCACCGGCCTGGGGATTGTCTCCTGCCTCGGCAACGACGCCGACTCCGTTTCCAGCTCTCTGCGCGAAGGCCGCTCCGGCATCCGCTTCAAAGAGGATTACAAGACGCTCGGTATGCGCAGCCACGTCGCCGGCTGGCCGGACATTGATCTGGAAGCGCTGATCGACCGCAAACCCCGTCGCTTCATGGGCGACGCCGCGGCCTACGCTTATATCTCCATGCAGCAGGCGATCGCCGACAGCGGCCTGCAGGAGAGCGACGTCAGCAACGAACGTACTGGCCTGATCGTCGGCTCCGGCGGGCATTCTTCCCAGAACCAGGTGGAAGCCGCGGACATTGCCCGCGAGCGCGGCGTCAAGCGCGTCGGTCCTTATATGGTCACCCGCGTGATGGCGAGCACCACCTCCGCCTGCCTGGCGACGCCCTTCAAAATCAAAGGCATTAACTACTCGATCTCTTCCGCCTGCGCCACCAGCGCGCACTGCATTGGCAACGCGGTGGAGCAGATCCAGCTCAACAAGCAGGACATCGTGTTCGCCGGCGGCGGCGAAGAGGAGCACTGGACCCTGAGCTGTCTGTTCGACGGCATGGGCGCGCTTTCCACCAAGTACAACGACGCGCCGGAAACCGCTTCGCGCGCTTATGACGCCAGCCGCGACGGCTTCGTGATCGCCGGCGGCGGCGGCATGGTGGTGCTTGAAGAGTTGGAGCACGCCAAAGCGCGCGGCGCCAGAATCTACGCCGAAGTGGTCGGCTACGGCGCCACCAGCGACGGCCACGACATGGTCGCCCCCAGCGGTGAAGGCGCGGCGCGCTGCATGCGCCAGGCGCTGGCCACCACCGACGGCAAAGTCGATTACATCAATGCGCACGGCACCAGCACACCGGTGGGTGACGTGGCGGAATTGAAAGCGATTCGCGACGTGTTCGGCGACGACGTGCCGGCAATCAGCTCCACCAAGAGCCTCTCCGGGCACAGCCTCGGCGCCGCCGGCGTGCAGGAGGCGATCTACTGCCTGTTGATGATGCGCGACGGGTTCGTCACCGCCTCCGCCAACATCAGCGAGCTGGACGAGGCCGCCGGCGACCTGCCGATCCTGCGCGAGCGCCTGGACAAACAACCGGATCTGGTGCTCAGCAACAGCTTCGGCTTCGGTGGCACCAACGCCACGCTGGCGCTGAAGCGCTGGTCGTAAGCTCCTTCGCCCGCCGCAAGCGGTGAGCAAAAAAAGCGTCGGGGCAGCCCGGCGCTTTTTTTATGCTGTCTTCGCTGTTCGCCCGGAAATCTTTTCCAGGGGGCAGGATTCGCAGGACATTGCCCTTGCGAACAACAGGCATGGCGGGGGCCGGATCTCCGGCCGGCTGCGCCGGTTCGCGGTCAGGGACCGCTCCCACAGCGGCGTTGTAGCTAGGCATGAGCTGGACCAGAAATGTTTCGTGGGAGCGGTCCTTGACCGCGAATCGGCTTTGCCAGGCCATCCTCGCCTTTCAGGCTCGGTTCGCGGTCAGGGACCGCTCCCACTGCGGCGTTGTAGCTGGCTGGGTGTGAACCGGACAGCCCTCGGCTGTTCGGAGGCCCGGCCGGTGCTCCCTAGAACTTATGCTCCATGCCCACCGATGCGAGCGTGCCGTCCTGGTCGTCGTTCAAACCACCGGGGTAGCTGATTTTGGCGTCGGATAAGGACACCAGACCATACACCTTGGTGTTTCTGCCCAGCGCGTAATCGGCGCCGCCGGTGGCGGTGGTGTTTTCCAGCCCCAGGTCGTCGCTGTCGAAGCGCGCCGCCTGGGCTTTCAGGGTCAGCCTTGGGGTCATCCGGTAGCCGGCGCTGACCAGATAGCTGGTGCCGTCGGAACGGGACGCCCCGGACAGATCCGGGTCCAGGCGCAGTTGCTCGACCATCGCTCCCAGATCCCACGGACCGAGCTTCACCCCCAGGGCGGCGCGGACCAGATCCAGATCGCCGGCCACCGCCAGGCTGGCCGGTGGCGCGGCCGGGTTCGGCACGTCGATTTCCAGGTAACTGTGCTCATAGGCCAGGGCGCCGTACAGCGAATCGTTCACCCAGGTGGCCGACAGGCCATAGGTGTCGGTGAGGCTGGTCTTGCGGTCGTTATTGGGCGGGTCACCGACTTCGTCGTCTTCGCCAGGGCCCACTTGAGCGCGCAACGTCAGCGCGCCGAAAGCCGGGCTTTCCCAGTTGAGTGTGTTGCTGTTGCGGCGCTGGCCGTAGAACTGGTTTTCCAGATCGGCGGCGGTATTGTTGAACTGATCCACGCGCCCTTCGGCGATTTTCACCAGGCTGTCGTAACGGCCGGCGAACACCTTGCCATAGGGCGTATCCAGCCCGACAAAGCTGTTACGGGTATTGAACGTGTCGTTATCGCCGTCCGCGTCGTAACCGACTTCCAGCTGGTAGATCACGCTCAGCCCGGCCACGTCCAGCGGCTCGCTGCCACGCACACCAAGGCGCGACGCATTGCTTTCCAGGAACCAGCCATCGCCAAGCGGATTGTCGCCCGCCTGGATGTCATTCAGGCTGCCGGAAAGTTTGTTGTCCGGGTAGTCACCCACGTGATCCAGGCTGACGTTGATGCGGCCATAGAATTCCGGCGCCGCTTGCACCGCCATCGGCAGCCCCACCGCCATCACCACTGGCACCATCGGCCACAATGATCGTTTCATCGTCCCTTCTCCCTCGCGAAGTCAGTCGTTCTTGAAGTGGGGACTATATGGCGGTTTTGTGACAATGCCAAATGCTGGGTCGGACGTCGGGCGTCGGGCGTCTGACGCCCGCCGAAAAACAAAAAAAACCCGCCGTTAAGGCGGGCGAGACGTCACTTGCGTCGAGGAAAAAGGGGCGGCGCCGTCTGGCCGTTCCGCCCAGGGTGTCTGTTGTGATTTAGAACTTGTGCTCCATGCCCACGCCGATGGTGCGGGTCTCGTCGTCGGAGGCGGCAACCTGCTCAAGTTTGAGGTTGTTGTAGTAGGCAAACACTTTGCTGTTCTTGGCCAGCTTGTAGTCCGCGCCCAGGGCATACTGAGTGCCTTCCAGGTCGCTCTGGTCGCCTTCCACCTTGCCGTACTGTGCTTTCAGCTTGAAGCGGTCAATCTTATAGGCGCCGCTGACCACCCAGCTGGTTTCTTCACCGTCCGCTTCGGCTTCTTCGGCCTTCTGGAACAGCGCGCCCAGTTCGAAGACGTCCGCGCTGAGACCGGCCACCACGCGGGTGATGTCGAGCGTCGGGCTCAGGCCGCTTTCGTCAACGATCAGCTCGTCTTCGATGTCTTTGTCATGGGCAATGGCGGCGTAGAAGATGTCCTTTTCCAGGACCAGGGACATGGAGGTGCTGTCCGCCAGACCGTTTTCGTTTTCGCCGTCGTTATCGAAGTCGTCGTTGTCTTCGTTGGGGATGAAAGCCACGTTCAGGGTGAGCATGTCCGCCAGTTTGGGCGTGCTGTACTGAATAATGTTGGAGACGCGATTTTCACCGGAGGCGATGTTCTTGATGTCGCCATCGAGGTCGTTGAACTGGTCAACGTCCATCTGCGCCACTTTCATCGGGGTATCGAACTTACCGGCTTTCAGGGTACCGAATGCACCCTCCAGGCCACCGAAGATATTGCGCTGCGCGAACGTCTGGCCGTCTTTGTCGCCATCGTCCACGCTGATTTCGAATTCAGCCTGATAAATTGCCTTGAGGCCACCCACGTCCAGGTCGATATCGCCTTTCACGCCGATCCGTGAAGCGTTGCTCTGCAGTTCCCATTCGTCATCGTTATTGGGAGCGCCGGGCGCCGGATCGTAATTCATGTTTTCCAGGGAAAGGTTCACTTTACCGTATACCGTCGGACCATCAGCCAGGGCCATCCCGGGCATTACAATGGCCGCCCCCACAGCGATCGCAAGCAGGTTCTTCTTCATCGGAGCATCTCCTAATCAATCAGGCATTTTTGAAAAAGCAGGATGGATGTTCCGACCGCGTTGCGAACCCGCCCGCCACAACATCCCGATTGCTTGGGAGCGGAGTATGGGCAGAAGGCGTGACGGAAAAGTTTCTCTTATGTGAAGTTTTTATGGCATCGGGAACCACGACCGGACACAGCCGGTCTCAGGCGCGCTTGGGGGCGCCGCCTGGGCGTGGTTTCAGAGTATCAAGAGGCGGACGAGGCCGGCGGGAACGGCCTCAGGAAGAGGTTTTTTTGGCGAGTTTCCACAGCGCGTCAAGCTGATCTTCGTCGAGGTCGGCCAACGGCGCCTCGGCGACATTCTCCACGCCACGAAAACGGCGCTCGAATTTATCGCTGGCGCGGCGCAGGGCCAGATCCGGGTCCAGTTTCAAATGCCGCGCCAGGTTGCCCAGCGTAAACAGCACATCGCCGAATTCGTCTTCCACCGCATCGCGTTCGCCGGTGGCCAGCGCCTGGTCCAGCTCCGCCAGCTCAGCGTCGACCTGGGCGCGCACCCGTGGCACTGGATTCTGGCGCCAGTCAAAGCCAACCTTGGCGGCTTTCTTCTGCAGTTTGAGCGCGCGCGGCAGGGCCGGCAGCCCGTCGGGCACGCCGTCCATGGCGCTCGGCCGTTCGCGGCCTTTATCGGCACGCTCGCGCTGTTTGATCGCCTCCCAGTTGTCTTTCACGGCCTGCTCATCCGCGGCGACCTGATCCCCGAACACATGGGGGTGGCGTCGAATCAGCTTTTCGTTGAGCACCGCCACCACCTGCTGGAAATCGAACAACCCCTGCTCGCGTGCCATCTGCGAATGGAACACCACCTGCAGCAGCAGATCCCCCAGTTCCTCGCGCAGCTCCGGGTAATCCCGCCGCGCCACCGCCTCCGCCACCTCGAAGGCTTCCTCCACGGTGTACGGCACGATGGTGTCGAAATTCTGCTTCACATCCCAAGGGCACCCGCTCTCGGGATCGCGCAACCGCGCCATGATCGCGAGCAGTTCGGCGATGGGGGCGTCAGGGAAAGGGGATGAAGGGTTGGGCATGAACGGGCTCCGTAGCCGGCTAGAACACGATACAGGGTTCAGGATACAGGATTCAGGCGCGGAAAATGCCGTGGTTTATTGTTCCGCCGTGCCCACGATGCGGGTTCGCGGGCACGGCTTGTCCGGCTAGCGGACACCTGACGCGTTGTATCCTGTATCCTGTATCGCGGCCGACAGGCCGCTTACTGTTTGTAGCGCCGCACTTCGAGCACGCCCTTGAGCTGGTCCATCTTGGCGAGCACTTTGCCGAGGCCGCCCAGGGAGCCGATTTCCAGGGTCAGCAGCATGGTGGCGGTGTTGTCCTCAGTGTGCGATTCGGTGTGCACGGCGGTGACGTTGACTTTCTCGTTGGCGAGCACCGCGATCACATCGCGCAGCAGGCCCTGGCGGTCCCAGGCCCGCAGGAAGATGTCCACCGGATAGAAGATGCGATCCGCTTCGCCCCAACTGACCTCGATCACCCGGTTCGGCTCTTCGCCCTGCATGGCGAGCAGGTTATGGCAATCGGCGCGGTGCACGGTGACGCCACGGCCGACGGTGATGAAACCCATTACCTGATCGCCGGGCACCGGCTTGCAGCAGGCCGCCATGTGGGTGAGCAGGTTGCCCACCCCTTGGATGGTGATGTCACCGCTCTCCGAGGCGCGCGGCCGGGCGGGCACGAATTCCAACTCGTGCTGCTGGTGATCCTGGGAAAGCGCCTGGGCCTGGTTGACCACGTGCCCCGGGCGCAGATCACCGGCGCCCAAGGCAGCGAGCACATCCGGGCCACTTTTCAGGTTGAGTTGCGGCGCCAGCGCGTCCAGGTCAATGCGGTCCAGCGCCAGACGCGACATCTCGCGCTCCAGAATCGAACGCCCCTGGGCGATGTGTACGTCGCGATCCTGACGTTTATACCATTGCTGGATGCGCGCCCGGGCCGAGGAGGTGGCCACGTAGCCCAACGACGGCGTCAGCCAGTCGCGGCTGGGGCCGCCCTCTTTGGCGGTCAGGATTTCCACCTGTTCGCCGGTGTTCAAGGCATAGTTGAGCGGCACGATGCGGCCGTTGACCTTGGCGCCCCGGCAGCGGTGCCCGACTTCGGTGTGAATGTGGTAGGCGAAATCCACCGGCGTGGCGCCGGCTTCCAGGTCCACCACGTGGCCTTCCGGGGTGAACACATAGACCCGATCGCTGATCAGACCGTGCTGCAGCTCATTGATCATGGTGTTGGCGTTGTCGCCCAGTTCTTCGTGCCACTCCAGCACCTGGCGCAGCCAGGCGATGCGCTGTTCGTAGGCATTGCTCTTGCGGCCGGACTTGCTGCCTTCCTTGTAGCGCCAGTGCGCGCACACACCCAGCTCCGCCTCTTCGTGCATATCGAAGGTGCGGATCTGCACTTCCAGCATCTTGCGCTCAGGCCCCACCACCGCGGTGTGCAGGCTCTGGTAGCCGTTTTCCTTGGGGCTGGCGATGTAGTCGTCGAACTCCTTGGGCACGTGCTTCCACAGGGAATGGGCGATGCCGAGGGCGGCGTAGCAATCGCGCACTTCATCCACCAGCACGCGCACGGCTCGCACGTCGTAGACCTCGCCGAAGTCCAGGTGCTTTTTCTGCATCTTCCGCCAGATGCTGTAGATGTGCTTGGCGCGACCGTAGACCTGGGCGCCCTTGATGCCATTGCGCTCCAGATGGCCGCGCAAATCCTCGATCACCTGATCGATGTATTGCTCACGGTCGAGGCGTTTTTCATCGAGCAGCTTGGCGATCTTCTTATAGGCGCCGGGCTGCAGATAGCGGAACGACAGGTCCTCCAGCTCCCATTTCAACTGACCCACGCCCAGGCGGTGGGCGAGCGGCGCGTAGATGTCGAAAATCTCACGGGCGACTTTCTGCTGGCGCTCCGGCTCCGATTCCTTGACCGCGCGAATGATCACGGTGCGCTCCGCCAGCTTGACCAGCGCCACGCGCACGTCGTCGACCATCGCCAGCAGCATTTTGCGTATATTGTCGAGCTGGCCATCCTGCTGGCCGAGCACCGCTTTGCGGGTTGGATTCAGGGCGGTGCCGATGGCGGCCATGCGCAGCACGCCCTCGATCAGCAGGGCCACCGCCGAGCCAAACTCTTTTTCCACGTCCGGCAACGAGAGCTGCCCCTCGCGCACCGCCCGGTACAACACCGCCGCCGGCAGCGCTTCGGCGTCGGCGCCGAGATCGGCGAGCACGTCGGCCATTTCCAGGCCGATCGCCAGGCAACCCTTGCCATAGGGCCAGCGCGCGCCCGCCGCCTCGCCGGCGCGCTCGCACTGCTCGGCGCGGGCACAGGCGCGCTCTAGGGCATCGCGATCGCGCACCGCGACCCGCGCGCTGAGCTGCTCCAGCCAGGGGTGCCAGTCGTGAGCGGTGGCTTCCACGGGGGTCTGACGACGCACGGTTACCATGATGATTCCCTGTTAGTAGTGCTGAGAGGTCGCATGTTTGTGCCCTCTTTTGCTTCCTTTGCCCGCTGGTGGTTTCGGCGCGCTGCCGCTCAGCGGCGCTGAAACACAGCGATCGATTCCACATGGGCGGTGTGGGGGAACATGTCCATCACCCCCGCCGCTTCCATGCGATACCCCAAGGCCACCAGTTCACCCGCGTCGCGGGCCAGGGTGGCCGGGTTGCAAGAGACGTAGACCAGCCGTTCGGCCCCGAAATGGGGCATCATCCGCACCATTTCAAGCGCGCCGCTGCGCGGCGGGTCGAGCAGCACCCGATCGTAGCGCTGATCGGCCCAGGGCTGGCCCCGTGGCGGCCGTTCCAGGTCCCAGGCGTGGAACTCCAGGTTCTCCAGACCGTTGCGGCGGGCGTTCTCGTACCCGCGCTCGACCATGGCGTTGCTGCCTTCCACGCCGACCACGCGGGCCGCCCGGCACGCCGCCGGGATGGTGAAGTTGCCCAAGCCACAGAACAGATCGAGCACCCGGTGGTCCGCCTGCACCTCCAGCAAATCCAATGCCAAAGGCACCATGCGCCGGTTAATGTCCGCGTTCACCTGGGTGAAATCGGTGGGGTGGAACGCTAGCTCCACATCACCGCCATCGCGCCGCGCGCCGGGGTGCCGATAATGCAAGCGCGGTGGCTCTTCGCCCTGCGGCGCCGGCCACACCCGGTGCACGGTGCTTTCGTTGCCCGGTTGCAAATACAGCTGCAGATCGCGCTGGCGACAAAAAGCCACCAGCTTTTCCTGATCGGCGGCGGGCAGCGGATCAAGATGCCGGAACAGCAAGGCCACGGCGTCGTCGCCACGCGCCACTTCGATCTGCGGAATGCGCCGGCGGCTTTCCAGGCCGTCAATCAGCGCGCGCAGCTCCAGGAGCCGATGCCCGGCCTCGGGGATCAGCACCTCGCAACGGCTCAGGTCGGCCAGGAGGCTGTTGCGCTTTTCGCGGAACCCCACCAGCGTTTCGCCACGGGCCTCGACGAACTTGGCACCCAGGCGCGCCTTGCCACGGTAGCCGGTCAGCGGCCCAGTGAGCGGTGCCAGCCAGGCGTCCGGCTGCAGACGCCCAAAATGGGTGAACTGCTCTTCCAGCACCGCCTGCTTGCGTTGAATCTGCGTGTCCGGGGCCATGTGCTGCAAGCTGCAGCCACCACAGAGGGTGCTGTGCGCGCACGGCGGCTCGACCCGGTCCGGGGAGCGTGTCAGCACCTCCACGGAACGGCCTTCATCGAACTTGCCGCGCATGAAGGTGTATTTGAACATGACCCGCTCACCGGGCAGGGCGTTCTCGATAAAGGTGGTTTTCCCATCCAGCCGGGCGATGCCGCGGCCGTCGTGGCTGAGGCTTTCGATCACTGCCTCCACCGGCGTCTCCGGCAGCATTTTCTTGCGACGTCTGGCCATGAGGGGTGGTCTCTAATGCTTGAGTGCGCCGTCAGGCCAGTGGCCGACGCGGCGGCGCGGATTGTATAGCGTCCGACGTCTGACGTCAGACGTCGGACGCCTTCTGCCAGGCGTCGAGGAACGCCAGGAAATGCGGCTGTGCTTCCTGTTGCAGATATTCGCGCAACAGGGTCAGTTCCTGCTCGTAGCCGCTGGCGTCGATTTCCCCGCGCATCAGTTGAAAGCGCAGAAACACCAGCCAGGTATTGAGCACGTCGGTTTCGCAGTAATCGCGAATACCTTTGAGATCGCCGTCCTGGAAGGCGTCGAACACCTTGGCGCCGCTCATGCCCATCTTGCCGGGAAATCCCAGCAGCGAGGCGATCTGGTCCAGCGGTGCGTTGGCGCGGTTGTTGAACATCGCCAGTTGTTCCATCAGGTCCAGGTGGCGCTGGTGAAATCGACTCAGGTAGTTGTTGAAGCGGAAACTGGTGTCCTCGTTGCCGGTCTCCCAGAAACGGCGCGCCACCACGCCGTGCTTGAGCGCCCGGTAGTTGAGCACCGGCAAATCAAAACCGCCGCCGTTCCAACTGACGATCTGCGGCGTGAACCGCTCGATGCCATCGTAGAAGCGCTCGATCAGCTCTTTCTCGGTGCTGTTCTCATCGCCCAGGGACCAGACCTTGAGGCCCTGAGTGGAGCGCAATACCACCGAGATCGCCACCACCCGGTGCAGATGCAAGCGCAGGAATTCGGAACCGTTCTCCTGGCGACGCAGATTGAACAACGCGCTGGCGGTGTCCTTGTCGCTGAGCCCGTCCAGATCATAGAGCCGGCGGCCGCCATCCAGATCGGGGATCGTTTCGATGTCAAAGACCAGCACATTCATCATGCGTCGCCGTCCGCGCTGAACACACCGGTGGAGAGATAGCGATCACCCCGGTCGCAAACGATCGCCACGATCACGGCGTTTTCCAGCGTTTCGCTGAGGCGCAGCGCGCCCGCCACGGCGCCGCCGGAGGACACACCGCAAAAGATGCCCTCTTCCCGGGCCAGCCGGCGCATGGTGTGCTCGGCCACGTCCTGTTCCATGTCGATCACCTGATCCACCCGCGACGCATCGTAGATGCTCGGCAGGTAGGCCTCCGGCCAGCGGCGGATGCCGGGAATCGAGGCCCCGTCGGTGGGTTGCAGGCCGACCACCTGGATCGCCGGGTTCCGCTCTTTCAGGTACATGCTGCAGCCCATGATGGTGCCGGTGGTGCCCATGGAGCTGACGAAATGGGTGATCCGCCCGTCGGTGTCGCGCCAGATTTCCGGGCCGGTGCTCTGATAATGCGACAGCGGGTTGTCCGGGTTGGCGAACTGGTCCAGCACCGTGCCTTCCCCGCGCGCCTGCATCGCCTGGGCCAGGTCGCGGGCGCCTTCCATGCCCTCTTCCTTGCTCACCGAAATCAATTCGGCGCCGTAGGCGGCCATGGCGTCGCGGCGTTCCTGGCTCTGGTTGGCGGGCATGATCAGCTTCATCTTGTAGCCGCGCATCGCCGCCGCCATCGCCAGGGCAATGCCGGTGTTGCCGCTGGTGGCCTCGATCAGGGTGTCGCCGGGCTTGATCTCGCCGCGCTGCTCCGCTTTGACGATCATGTTCAGGGCCGGGCGGTCCTTGACGGAACCGGCGGGGTTATTGCCTTCCAGTTTGACCAGAAGGGTATTGCTCGTATTCCCCGGCAGGCGCTGCAGGCGCACCAAAGGCGTGTTGCCCACCGTGGATTCAATGGTCTTATTGGTCATGGGGCGCATTGTAGCCCATGGCGAGAGCTCTGGCAGTAGCGGCAAACTCCGGCATAATGGCGGAAAAACCACGCCGCCCTGGCTCTGTCCGCCGGGCCGCCGATACCCAGGGGACCAATGGCCCGCTCCAGCCTGCGCAACCGCATCATGGCGATGACCGCCCTGCCCGCCTTCCTGGCGGCCATGATTGTCGGCGGCTATACCCTGATCACCCGCATTCAGGACGTGCGCGAAAACAACGCTCACCGCCAACAGCTGATCGTGGACAGCTTCGCCAGCCGCCTGCAGGCGCTTGGCGCGGACCAGCGCGCCGCCAGCGAGGCGCTGCTGCGCGAACTGCTGGAACAGCCCGACGTGCGCGCCGCCACGCTGCTCGACCCGGCGGCCGGCTGGCAATTGCACGCCGGCCCGCGGCTGCGCCCAGTGCAAGAGGCACAGCCACTGGGCAACGGCGGCAAACGGCTGCGCACCGATTCCAGCTGGCAGCTGGTGCGCACCCTGCCCGGCGCCGGCCAGCGGCTGTTCACGGTGGAATTCGCCCGCCAGGGCCAATACGTGCAGATCCTGGAAGCGGTGTTGACCATGGTGGGCGTGCTGGCACTGCTGATGCTGCTGGCGCTGGTGCCCGCCGCCCACCTGTCGCGGCAGCTCACCCGGCCAGTGCGCACCATGATCGAAAGCGTGCGCCGGGTGCGCGACGGCGATCTGAGCCCGCCGCCCGCCACCGGCGCCCAGGGCGAGCTCAGAGATCTGGACGACGCCATCGGCCATATGGTGGCGGCCCTGAACGACGCCCAGGCCGAGCTGCAACAGAATGTCGACCAGGCCACCCAGGATCTGCGCGAGACCCTGGAAACCATCGAGATCCAGAACATCGAGCTGGACATGGCCCGCAAAGAGGCCCTCAAGGCGAGCCAGATCAAGTCGGAGTTTCTCGCCAACATGAGCCACGAAATCCGCACGCCGCTCAACGGCATTATTGGCTTTACCCGGTTACTGCAACGCTCGGAGTTGTCCAACGGCCAGCGCGATTACCTGGCGACGATCCGCAAGAGCGCCGAATCCCTGCTGTCGATCATCAATGACATCCTCGACTTCTCGAAAATCGAGGCGGGCAAGCTGTCCCTGGAACACATCCCGCTGGATCTGCACGACATTATCGAAGAGGTGCAGACGATGCTGGCGCCGATGGCCCAGGAGCGGGGTCTGGAGCAGGCGGCGATCATTTACACCGATGTGCCCACCCGGCTGCTTGGCGACCCGTTGCGCATTCGCCAGGTGCTGACCAACCTGGTCAGCAACGCGATCAAATTCACCGAGCGCGGCTCGGTGGTGGTGCGCGCCATGCTCGAGGAGAGCCGTGGCGCCGAGTCGGTGATCAAGATAACCATCACCGACACCGGCAATGGCCTGCCCGAAGACGCCCGCAAGACCCTGTTCAGCGCCTTCACCCAGGCCGATCAGACACCGCGCCGGCGCGAGGGCGGCACCGGCCTGGGGCTGGCGATCTCCAAACGGCTGGTGGAGGGCATGGGCGGCGAGATCGGCGTCGACAGCAGCAGCGGGCGCGGCTCCACCTTTTGGTTCAGCCTGCGCGCGGAACGCGACCCGGGCACCGAAGCGGAGGCGCCTCCTCGCGCCCTGCAAACCCTGCGCGTCACCCTGGTGGAAGCCAACGAGCACGCCCGCCTGGGCCTGTACCATATGCTCAGTGGCTGGCGCATGCGGGTGTCCGAGCTGCAAGCCCTGGATGTGCTGGCCAGCCAGTTGCAGAACGGCACGCCGCCACGTTGCGATTTCTATGTACTGGGCGTGCCCGCCTCCAGCCGCAACCCGGCGCACCTGGCGCCCTTGATCCGCCGGCTGGCGGCCAGCACCGGCACACCGGTTCTGGTGCTGGCCGGCAACGGCGACCCGCTGGGGGGCAGCCTCAGCGAGCTGGAGGGCACCTGCCGGGTGCTTGGTAAGCCCGCCACCCGCCGCCGTTTACGCGACGCTCTGCTCGATCTCGGACAATTGGAAACAACGGCGCCGACGCAGACCGCCAGCGCCACGCCCTACAGCAGCGCCCGGGTCCTGGTGGTGGACGATCACCCCGGCAACCTGAAACTGGCGCAGGTCTTTCTTGAAGAGATGGGCGTGCGCGTTACCCCCTGCGCCAGCGGCGCCAAAGCCGTCGAGGTGTTTTCTCCGGAGCACTTCGATCTGGTGTTCATGGACGTGCAAATGCCCGGCATGGACGGCCTGGAAACCACCCGGCGGCTGCGCCAATCGGAATCCGGGGACACCCACACACCGATCATCGCCCTGACCGCCCATGCCCTGGAAAGCGAGCGGCGCACCCTGCTCGACTCGGGCATGGACGACTACCTCACCAAGCCGATCACCGAAACGCAATTGCGTCACACACTGGAACGCTGGGTGGCCCGCGGCGGCGCTGCCATCACCGCACCGGCGCCGGCGGACACTCCCTCCGAAAACAGCCCGGCCCCGGACCAGGTGGTCGACCACGCCCTCGGCCGCCGCCGCGCTGGCGGCCGCGAGCAACTGGCCCAGGACATGTTCGCCATGCTGCTCTCCAGCCTGGACCAGGACGCCCCCGGCATCAGCGCCCTGGCTGAAGCCAATGATCGCGGCGCCCTTCTGGAGCGCGTTCACCGCCTGCACGGCGCGACCCGCTACTGCGGCACGCCACGCCTGGAGCTCGCCGCCCGCGCCCTCGAAGAAGGCCTGAAAAAAGACGTCGCCGACAGCCACCTGGAACGCCTCGTCGCCACCCTGCTCGCCGAGATCGAAAGCGTCCGCCAGGCGGGCCAGGCGCAAGGGGTTTAACAAGCTGCAAGCTTCAAGCTGCAAGCTTCAACCCGCAAGGGGCCGCTGATACAGAGCCGCTTTCTTAGCTTGAGGCTTGAGGCTTGAGGCTTGCAGCTTGTAGCTTGCAGCCCGTCCACGAAGCCAGACCGGCCCGATTACCACCAACCCGAACTGTTCCCTGCTCCCCTAAGCCCCATCAATCACCGCGCGCATGGCGCGGACGGCTTCATCGAGGCCGGTGAACAGGGCGCGGGCGATCAGGCCGTGGCCGATGTTCAGTTCATGGATGCCACTGATGGCGGCGATGGCGCGGGTGTTGTGGTAGTGCAAGCCGTGGCCAGCATTGACGATCAATCCGTTTTCGCAGCCTTGATCAACGGCGCGGCGGATGCGCTCCAGCTCTCGGGCAACGGTGTTGGTGTCTTGCGCGTCGGCGTAGTGGCCGGTGTGGATCTCAATGGCGGGCGCGCCGCAACGCACGGCGGCGTCGATCTGCGCCGGGTCGGCGTCGATAAACAGCGACACCTGAATCCCGGCCTCGCCCAATTGCTCACAACACGCCTTGATCCACGCTTCGTTGCCCACCACGTCCAGACCGCCCTCGGTGGTCAGCTCCTCGCGTTTCTCCGGCACCAGGCAGCTGTGCGCCGGGCGCACCCGCCGGGCGATGGCGATCATCTCCTCGGTGGCGGCCATCTCCAGATTCATGCGCGTCTGCAGGGTGGCGGCCAGCAGCTCCACGTCGCGGTCCTGAATGTGGCGCCGGTCCTCGCGCAAATGCACGGTAATGCCATCGGCCCCGGCCTGCTCCGCCACCAGCGCCGCCTGCACCGGTTCCGGGTAGCGGGTGCCACGCGCCTCACGCACGGTGGCGATGTGGTCGATATTAACGCCAAGCAGAACGGAGGACGACATGGGGGCACCTTGGGTTGATTGCGGGGGCCTTATGATACCGGAACATGAGGGAGGGAACAGGGAACAGTCAGGCTCACGCCGGGTTTCGATTCCGGTGTGGGAGCGGTCCTTGACCGCGAAGGGGCTTTGCCAGGCCCGCGGCTTTCAAACGCCGCCACGAAACAATTCGCGGCTGCGCAGGGGGCGTCCGCCCAGATGGGGCTCGAGGGCTTCACGCAACAGGGTTTTGGCGAGGCGGCGCAGGTCGTCGTTCCAGCGGTCGTCGGCCAGCGCCAGCAGCAGTTCACCGGGGTAGCCCTGCGGGTCGATCATCAGGCCCTGTTCGGGGACCCAGCGGTACAGGCCGTCCGGGTCCAGCGGCTGACCGTCGACGTCATGATCGAGCACCAGGCCGTAGCCGATGTCCTCGAGCAGCACCATTTCGAAACGGCGCAGGCTGATATCCAGAGGAGTGTCACCGGCCAGGCCGGCCAGGGTGCGTTGGTAGGCGGGCCAGAGATCCGGGTGCGGGTCGTCGCGGTGCAGAAGGCGCACCAGCAGCTCGTTGATATAGAAGCCGCAGTAAAGCGCGTGGCCGGCCAGCGGCATGGCCGGGCCGCGGGGCTCGGCCTGGCGCAGGGTAAACAGTTCCCCACCGCCGGCTTTCAGCTCCACCCAGAGCGGCCGGAACGGCGCCAGCAACGGATTCTTGCGGCCACCCCGGGCGACCACGCCGACGCGGCCGTGCTCGGGCAGGAACAGATCCAGAATCAGGCTGGTGTTGCGGAACGGATGCCGGTGCAGCAGCCAGGCGGGGGAGTGCGCGGACGCCTTCATGCCACGCCTCGGTGGCGCGGCGCCAGGAAACGCCGTCTAGTTTTGCCGGTCGTCATAGCCCAGCGAGCGCAGCGCCCGTTCGTCGTCGGACCAGCCGGCTTTGATCTTGACCCACAGGGTCAGCATCACCTGACGCTCAATCAGGTTCTCGATGTCCTGGCGGGCCTGCATGCCGATTTTCTTGATCCGGTCACCGCCCTCACCGATCAGAATTTTCTTCTGGCCACGGCGCTCCACCAGAATGGTGGCGGCGATCTCGGTCACTTTGGGGCCGTCCTGCCAGAGGTCGATTTCCACGGTCATCTGGTGGGGCAGTTCCTGGCCGAGCTGGCGCACCACTTTTTCGCGGATGATCTCGGCGACCATAAAACGCAGGCTGCGGTCGGTGAGCTGGTCTTCATCAAACCAGAACTCGCCTTGCGGCAGCCGCTTGGCGATCGCCACTTCCAGTTCTTCCAGGTTGTGCCCGCCCAGGGCGGACACCGGGATCAACTCGGCGAACGCGCGCCGCTCACCCAGCGCCTGCAAGTGCGGCAACAGCACGCTTTTGTCCTCGACCTGATCGACCTTGTTGACCACCAGGATCACCGGGGTATCGCCGGCGCGCTCCAGCAATGACAACACGTGCTCGTCGCCTTCGGTCCATTTGGTGGAATCGACCATGAAGCAGATCAGATCCACGCCGGAGAGCGCCGACATGGCGGCCTCGTTCATGCTGCGGTTGAGCGCCCGGCTCTGGCCGCTGTGCAAGCCCGGGGTATCGGCGAACACGATTTGATAGTGCTCGCGGGTCAGAATGCCGTGGATGCGGTGGCGGGTGGTCTGCGGTTTGCGCGAGGTGATGCTCACCTTCTGGCCGAGCAGGTGGTTCATCAGGGTGGATTTGCCCACATTGGGGCGGCCGACAATGGCCACCAAACCGCAGTGGCGGGCTTCGGCGTCGCTCATAGATTCTGCTCCAGCCAGCTTAGCGCCTGTTCGGCGGCCTGCTGTTCGGCGCGCCGGCGGCTGGGGCCACCGGCGACGAATTCCCGCTGCAACTCCGGCAGCGCGCATTTCACTTCAAAGGTCTGTTTGGGGGCCTGGCCGGTCACCGCCAGCACCTCGTACAACGGCAGCTCATGTTTGCGCGCCTGCAGCCATTCCTGCAACCGGGTTTTCGCGTCCTTACGCGCGCTTTGCGGCGAAATGGCCTCCAGGCGTTCGGCGAACCAGCCCAGCACCACCCGTCGGCAGGCTTCCTCGCCGCCATCGATGACCATGGCGCCGATCAACGCTTCCAGCGCGTCGGCGAGGATCGAATCACGCCGGTTGCCGCCGCTTTTCAACTCGCCGCCGCCGAGAATCAGGTATGCCCCCACACCCAGTTCCCGGGCCACCTCGGCGAGCGTCTGGCCACGCACCAAGGAGGCGCGCATGCGGGTGAGCTGGCCTTCCGCCGCTTCCGGAAAACGGTGAAACAATTCAGTGGAGATGATCTGGCTGAGCTGGGCGTCGCCGAGAAATTCCAGCCGCTCGTTGTTGCTGCGGCGGCTGACGCTGCGGTGGCTGAGCGCCAGCTCCAGCATGTCTGGATCGTGAAAGGTGTAGCCAAGACGGCGGCAGAGGCGGGCCCGGTCATCCATCACTGAGTCATGTTCTTGGTGAAATCGTCTTCGAAGTGCATCACCACGGATACGTTGTAAAACAGGGGCTGTCGCACTTCGTAATCGACGCCGACCACCAGTTCGCCGCCTTCCTTGTCGATCTCCAGATCATTGGCACTGATCGCGGTGACCTGATTGATGGTGAACCGTTTGCTCAGGGCATTGCGCACTTCGCGCTCGGACATCAGCGCGCTCTGGCTGTCTTCCAGCAACGAGGTGATTGCCGATCGGATGGTGTTGTATTCCATGTAGGCCGGCACCATGCGGAACGCGGCGGTGCCGAACACCGCCAGCACGATCATCACCACCACCCAGCCCAGCAGTGACAACCCGCGTTGCCGCGAGCGCGCCGCGAACGCCTGGCCAACCTTCCCCAAAGGCTGCGTTTTCACTTTTTATTCTCCACCTGATCAATGCCGCCATTGCGGGAGAAGCTGGGCAGGGAGAAGATCGGATCCCAGTGCATCCAGATCAGAAATGCCTGGCCCACCACCAGCTCTTCCGGCACGAAACCCCAAAAGCGGCTGTCGTTGCTGTTGTCGCGGTTGTCACCCATGACGAAGTAGGCGCCTTCCGGCACGGTCCATTCGCCCTGGGTGCGACGCGGGATTTCCGGCTCTCCGCTGAACGGATTGACCGGCCCTTCCTGCCAGATCAAATGCCTGGCCTCGCCCAGTGTTTCCACGTATTCGCGACGCCAGACCCGGCTGTTTTTCAGTTCGTTGACCCGCTCACGCTGCACCTGCTCGCCGTTCACGTAAAGCACGTTGTCACGCACTTCAATGTGATCGCCGGGCAGCCCCACCACTCGCTTGATAAAGTTCTGGGCGGTGTTCTGCGGGAACTTGAACACCATCACATCACCGCGCTCCGGCTCGCCGGTGGGGATGATTTTGGTGTTGGTCACCGGCAGGCGCAGGCCATAGGCGAACTTGTTGACCAGAATAAAATCATGGACTTGCAGCGTAGGCAACATGGAGCCGGAGGGAATGGTGAACGGTTCCACAATGAAAGAGCGGATCACCAGCACCACCAGAAACACCGAGATCAGCGAGTTCGAGGTTTCCACCATGCTGGCGGTGGCGCCGGGGCGCCGGCGCAGCTTGAACACACGATCCGCCAACCAGATCAGCACCGTTACCAGCAGCGCCAGGGTCAACCAGAATCCGACATCGATATCCATCAATCATCCACCTTGAGTACGGCAAGAAAGGCTTCCTGTGGAATCTCCACGTTGCCCACCTGCTTCATGCGCTTTTTGCCTTCTTTCTGCTTCTGCAGCAGTTTCTTTTTACGCGACACGTCGCCGCCGTAACACTTGGCGGTAACGTTCTTGCGCAACGCCTTGACGGTCTGGCGGGCGATGATCTTGCTGCCGATCGCCGCCTGAATGGCGACATCGAACATCTGCCGGGGCACCAGTTCCTTCATCTTTTCGATCAACACGCGGCCGCGATGGGCGGAGTGATCCAGGTGGCAGATCATCGCCAGGGCATCGACTTTGTCGCCGTTGATCAGCACGTCCACCTTAACCAGCTTGGTGGTCTGGAACCGCTCGAAAGTGTAATCCAGCGAGGCGAAGCCACGGCTGGCGGATTTGAGCCGATCAAAGAAATCGAGCACCACCTCGGCCATCGGGATGTCGTAGGTCAGCGACACCTGCTTGCCCAGGTACTGCATGTTTTTCTGTTCGCCACGGCGGTCCACGCACAGGCTGATCACATTGCCGACGAATTCCTGGGGCACCAGGATATTGACGCGCGCCACCGGCTCGCGGAATTCCTCGATCTTGTTGCCTTCGGGCAGATCGGAGGGGTTGTCCACGTAGATGGTGGAACCGTCGCTGAGCAGCAACTCATAAACCACCGTGGGCGCGGTGGTGATCAGGTCCATGTCGTATTCGCGCTCAAGCCGCTCGTGGATGATCTCCATGTGCAGCATGCCGAGAAACCCAACGCGGAAACCAAAGCCCAGGGCATCCGAGGTTTCCGGCTCGAAAAACAGCGAGGCGTCGTTGATCGACAGCTTGGAAAGGGCATCGCGGAAGTCGTTGTAGTCGTCCGCGTTGACCGGGAACATACCGGCGTAGACCTGCGGCTTGACCTTCTTGAAGCCGGGCAGCGCTTTCACATCCGGAGTTTTGGCGTGGGTCAGGGTGTCACCCACCGGGGCGCCGTGGATGTCCTTGATGGTGGCGCTCACCCAACCCACTTCGCCAGCCTCGAGCATTTTGGTCTCGGTGCGCTTGGGGGTGAAGATGCCCAGGCTGTCGACCACATGGGTCTGGCCGGTGGATTTCACGTGAATCTTGTCGCCCTTGCGCAGCCGGCCGTATTTGACCCGCACCAGCGAGATCACGCCCATGTAGTTGTCGAACCAGGAATCGATGATCAGCGCCTGCAGGTGATCCTCGCGGTTGCCTTCCGGCGCCGGGATGCGCTCCACCAGCTGTTCCAGCAGGTCGTCCACGCCGACCCCGGTCTTGGCCGAGACCCGGCAGGCGTCGGTGGCATCCAGGCCGATGATCTCTTCGATCTCGTGGATCACCTGATCCGGCTCCGCCTGGGGCAGATCAATCTTGTTCAGTACCGGCAGCACTTCCAGGTTCTGCTCGATGGCGGTGTAGCAGTTGGCCACCGACTGGGCCTCCACGCCCTGGGCGGCGTCCACCACCAGCAGCGCGCCTTCGCAGGCGGCCAGCGACCGCGATACCTCGTAGGAGAAATCCACGTGGCCCGGGGTATCGATGAAGTTGAGCTGGTAGGTCTCGCCATTACGGGCTGTGTAATGGAGCGTGACGCTCTGGGCCTTGATGGTGATACCACGCTCACGCTCCAGATCCATGGAGTCCAGCACCTGCTCCTTGAGCTCACGATCACTGAGCCCCCCGCAGACCTGGATAAACCGATCCGCCAGGGTGGATTTGCCGTGGTCGATGTGGGCAATGATGGAGAAGTTGCGAATGTGCGTAATGTCGGTCACAAATGTCCGCCAAAGATGGAAACAGTGGGCCGCGATTCTATCGGATCGGGGCCGCGCTGAATAATCCTGTTTGCCGGAAAACGCGGCGATCGGGCAGCGCCGGCCACCGCAGGGGCGAATTCACCCCTGCGGTGCGCCATGATCGCGCCGCTTACGGCTGCTGGCTGAGTTTGAGGGCCAGGAAACGGGCGTTGCCCTGGCGGTTGATCAGCGCCGCCACGGTGCCTTCCTTGGGCAGTTCAGCGACAATCTTCTTGTAGCTCTGGGCGTCCTTGACCGGTTTGCCATTAAGGCTGACCAGCAGATCACCGCTGGCGACGCCGGCGCTGGCGGCGGGCCCGTCACCGGCTTCGGTGACAATCACGCCGCTTTGCGCCTCCAGACGCTGCAATTCCGCCGCGCTGGCGGTGCGCACCGCCAGACCCAGCGCGTTGCTGGTCTGCCCGGGTTGGCCGGCGGAACCGCTGTTCATGGCCTGTTGCGGGTTTTTCGGCAGCTCACCGAGTTTGACGTCCAGGGTCTTTTCTTCGCCGTCGCGCATCACTTTCATTTCCGCTTCGCTGCCGGCCTTCATCGAGCCCACCAGCTTGGGCAGCTCGGCGGAACGCTCGATGGCGCGGCCGTCGAACGAGAGGATCACATCACCGGCTTCCAGGCCGGCTTCCGCCGCCGGGGAGTCTTCCTGGACCTGCGCCACCAGCGCCCCCATCGGGCGCGGCAAGCCGAAGGATTCCGCCAGATCGCGATCCACTTCCTGAATCAGCACGCCCAGCCAGCCACGGCTGACCGAACCGTTTTCCTTAAGCTGGTTGACCACGTTCATGGCCAGATCAATGGGGATCGCGAAGCTCAGCCCCATGTAGCCGCCGGAGCGGCTGACGATCTGCGAGTTGATGCCCACCACCTGGCCGCGCAGGTTGAACAGCGGCCCACCGCTGTTGCCCGGGTTGATCGCCACGTCGGTCTGAATGAACGGCACATAGTTGTCGGTGGGCAGGCTGCGGCCCTTGGCGCTGACGATGCCGGCGGTCACCGAGCTGTCAAAACCGAAAGGCGCGCCGATGGCGAGCACCCATTCGCCGACTTTAAGGGCGTCGGAGGAGCCGATGTCCACCACCGGCAGATCCTTCGCTTCCACCTTGATCAGCGCCAGATCGCTCTGTTCGTCGGAGCCCACCACCTTGGCGTCCAGCTCGCGGCGGTCCTGCAGGCGCACCACGATCTCATCGGCATTGCCGACCACGTGATAGTTGGTCAGCACGTAACCGTCGCTGGAAATGATAAAGCCCGAGCCCAGGGATTCCACATCGCCCTGGGGCGGCATGCCACCACCGGGGCCGCCGGGGCCGCCGCCGAATTCATCGAAAAAGCGGCGCAGCATTTCCGGCATGCGCTGCATTTGCGCCTGCTTGTCGTCGTTTTTGTCCGGGTGGGTGACGGTGCTGATGTTGACCACCGCGTCGCCCTCTTTTTCCACCAGGGCGGTGAAATCAGGCAGGCCGGTGACCAGCGGCTTGGCGTCTTCGGGCTGGCTCTGCCGGGCCACCGGTTCGCCATTGCCGGCGCCGGCGTTTTTGTCGTTGCCCGCGCTGTCGTTGTTCTGGCCGCAGGCGGCCAGCAGCCCCAGCGACAACAGCACCACCAGCAACGTTTGCGTATTGGTCCGAAACTTCCCCATGAAAGGCTCCCTTGTGTTTGCCATTTCAATCATTGTGAGCCATCACGGCTCCCCGGAGTGCCGCCGACGGCGGCACCGAATCATTGAATCTGGATGACCGACTCGGCGGCGTCGGGGCGGCCCAGAACCACCGGCTGATCGGCAGGCCTGGGGGCGCCGGCGGCGCGCCAGCGATTGCACAAAAATCCCAACGCCAAACCGGCGACGCCGAGGGCGGCGGCGCCGTCGAAGGGCAGCGGCAGAGCACTGCCCAACAGAGCACCGGCGAACAACAGCGCCATCGGCAGGCCATATACCCACAGGGCACCGCGCAACAATGCGCCCTCGGGAATGCCGACCACGACGGTATCGCCCTCATTGAAATCGGTTAACGCGCGCTCGCTGGCCACGCGCAGCCGCGCCCGCTGGCCAGCGGAGGCGTGATTGATCAGACGGTGGCCACAGCCCGAACGGGCCTGACAGGATGAACAGGTACTGGCACGCACGGTTTCCACCCAGATCGCACCGGGCTCCCGTGCCACCACGCGCCCGTGCTCTTCGATCATGGCCGGGGTCCGTGACTCATCGCGCCGGCGCCGGGCTCAAACGCACCGCCTGCATGACCCGCTCGGCGGTGGGCTGGGGGATTTCGCCGATCAGACTGACCAGATAGCTTTGGCCGGCCACGTCCAGGTGGCGGCTGATCGCCACCGTGGGCCCGACCCGGCTGACGCCCTCTTCCACCTGCTCGGTGTCGACCGCTTCGACGAACACCGTGAAGGTCGCCAGGCCGTCGCTGAAGCTCTGCGCCGCCACCGGCGCACGCTGCTCGCCGACCCGGCGCCAGTCGCGGTCCACCGCTTCGAAACCGCCGGGCAGCCACGAGGCCTGCACGCGGACCCGGTCGGATTGCGACGCCGGCACGTTTTCCAGGGCGCGCTCGGACAACACCTTGGGCACCTGGAAGTCGGCGCGGTTCAGCGCCGGATCAAGGTTCAGAGTGACGAACTCGACGCGCTCAAGGGCCATGCCGCCGGCGTCCACCATTTCTGATTTGAGCATCAGATAGCTTTCGTCGTCGATCCACAAACGGTAGCCATAGCGGTGGTTGTCCAGCGGCGCCACTCGCATGCGCGTGGCCGCCCGGCCGGCCACGCGGCCGTCGCCATCGACCAGAACATTGTATTGATCGGGAATCGAGCTGGAGAGGCGGTCGCGGAAGGTGAGCAGATCGGTGCCGCCATCGGTGATCCGCGTCAGGGTGCCGTTGGGGTGCAGCGCGACCAGCTCATCGCCGAGGCGCAGCACCTCCACCAAGCGGCCATCAAGGTGGGTCAGACGCTGGTATTCCTCACCGTCGAACACCGCGTGGCGCACCTCCATGGTGCTCACTTCGGCGCCGAACTGGTAGAGAAAGCGTCCTTGATAATCCAGGCCCTTGGAGGCTTGCGCCATCTCCGCCAGCAGAGTCTGGGCGGGTGAGGCAGCGGCGAAGGCGAGCGGCGTGACCAGGGTCAATCCAAGGGCGAGGAGGCGAATCATTCGTTAGCGGGCTCCATCGCGGGCATCCATGCTCACCAGGCGGGCGTAGGGCATCATCCCCTGGCCGCTGTGACGGGCCGCGAATTCACTGTGGCGCAGCATCATCGCGTTGACGCGGGGCTGCGAAGTATTGACGGTGGCGGCTTTGGCCTCCGGGCGCATCGTCTGCGACACCAGCGAGGCCTCGCCAAACGGACGGCTCAGGCGTTGTTCAGCGGCCATCATGGCGGGCACGGCGGGGGCGGCGCTGTCGTTGGCGGCCAGCGTCGGGTTCACGCCACCTACCGGTGCGCTCCAGTATTGCCAGCCCAGCACCGTGGCGGCGGCCACCGACGCGGCCACGGCCACCCGGGCGAACCCACCCACCATGCCGTTGGAACGGCGTGCCGGCTTCTCTTCTTGCGCCAGCGCCTGGGACAGGCGGGCGTTGAATGAAGCAGGCACGGCCATGGTCGCCTGGCCGTGCATGGCATCGCGCGCCAGTTGCCAGCGGCCCAGGGTATCCAGATCGGCCGGATTCAGGTCGCGCAGCACTCGCCGCGTTTCGAAGTCGTTGGTTTCACCGTCCAGAAAAGCGGACAGCGTTTCGAAGTCCCTGCTCATGTCCTCACCCTACCCTTTATCGCCGCGTTGCGAGCCCAGCAGGGGCCGCACCGCGAGATCGATGGCTTCACGGGCCCGGAATATCCGCGAACGAACGGTACCCACCGGGCACTCCATGACCGCCGCTATGTCTTCGTAGCTGAGACCCTCGAATTCACGCAGGGTCACGGCGGTCTTTAACTCCTGGGGCAGGTCCTCAATCGCCTTGTGGATCACCGCCTCCAGTTCCTCAGACAACACGTGGGACTCTGGGGTTCCAATTTCATGGAGCATCTCCGCGCCGCTGTACTGTTCGGCTTCGGCGGCGTCCAGGTCGGAGCCCGGCGGGCGGCGGCTCATGGCCACCAGATGGTTCTTGGCGGTATTGACGGCGATCCGGTAAAGCCAGGTGTAAAAGGCGCTGTCGCCACGGAAGCGAGGCAGCGCGCGCCAAGCCTTGATAAAGGCTTCCTGGGCCACGTCCTGAACCTCGTCGTGGTCGCGGACATAACGGCTGATCAGCGCGAAAATGCGCTGCTGATACTTGAGCACCAGCACTTCGAACGCCCGCTGATCGCCGGTTTTCGCGCGTTTGACCAACTGTTCGTCAGACACCTGGGGCTCCTTCAAAGCGACAGGCCCGCGCGCACCAGGGCGATGCGCCCGGCATCAACGACGGGGACCTGGCGGCCACACAGGCCGGCTGGCTCGCGGAGCTGAACCTGGAATCGGATACAATCACCTTTTCGACGGAGCACTTTGGTCCCCCAGACCTTTTATCACCAGGCCTGTCGTTTGATGGGTCGGTGGCGCGCCCTGACGGATCAGGCCACCGACAACGTGTTTAAACACTCCCCGCAGGCGGTTGCGGACCGCCCTCGCGGCATTGCCACAACGGTGAAGACTATAACCCAATCCGCTAACGGATTGATTTTCCCGGGGTTCGGCCCCTTCAAACGGGGGTCCCGGGAGCACGCCCGGCCAACCGGCCGACCGTAAAAGCGCGATATTGTAACAGCAGTTGGTGGCGCCGCTATACTAGCGGCGACGGAACCGGTTGTTTTCACAATGGTTCAACATTTCGCACCCCCGGGCAAAGCGGTGATCCCGCGCCCCGGCACCCGCTTCGCGAGGCTTCATGGCGATATTCAGATACGACGTCCTGATCATTGGTTCCGGCGCCGCCGGATTGACGGTGGCGCTGCGCCTGCCCGGCGACACCCGCGCGGCGCTGCTCTCCAAAGGCGAGCTGACCCACGCCAGCACCTATTACGCCCAGGGCGGCGTGGCCGCGGTGCTGGACGGCGCCGACTCGCTGGAGAGCCATGTCCAGGACACCCATGTGGCCGGTGGCGGCCTGTGCCATGACGACGCGGTGCGGTTCACGGTGGAGAACGGCCCGGCGGCGATTCGCTGGCTGATCGACCAGGGTGTGGATTTCACGCGCCTGGACGGCGTCGAGGACAGCCCCCTGCCCTACCACCTGACCCGCGAGGGCGGCCACAGCCACCGGCGCATCATTCACGCCGCCGACGCCACCGGCGTGGCGATTTCCAGCACCCTGATCGAGCGGGTCAAGGAACGCGACAACGTGGCTCGCTTCGAACACCGGGTGGCGGTGGATCTGATCACCCAGCAGCACGACGGGCCGAACGGTAAAGAGCGGCGCTGCTGCGGCGCCTACGTGCACAACATCAAGACCGGCGAGACCGACGTGTTCCTGGCGCGCTCGGTGGTGCTGGCCACCGGCGGCGCCTCCAAGGTGTACCTGTATACCTCCAACCCGGACGTGGCCACCGGCGACGGCATCGCCATGGCGTGGCGGGCCGGCTGCCGGGTCGGCAATATGGAATTCATGCAGTTCCACCCCACTTGCCTGTATCACCCCAAGGCGAAGAGCTTCCTGGTTACCGAGGCGATCCGTGGCGAGGGCGGCCGGCTGTTGCTGCCCAATGGCGAGCGCTTCATGCAGCGCTTCGACGAACGCGGCGAGCTGGCGCCGCGGGACGTGGTGGCGCGCGCCATCGACCACGAAATGAAACGGCTGGGGGCGGACTGCCTGTATCTGGACATCAGCCACAAACCGGCGGATTTCATCATCGAGCACTTCCCCACCGTGTACGCCAAATGCCTGCAACTGGGGTTGGACATCACCCGCGACCCGATGCCGGTGGTGCCCGCCGCCCATTACACTTGCGGCGGCGTGGTCATCAACAGCAACGGTGAAACCGACGTCCCCGGCCTGTATGCCCTGGGCGAAACCAGTTTCACCGGCTTGCACGGCGCCAACCGCATGGCCAGCAATTCGCTGCTGGAATGCTTCGCCTACGGCCGCGCGGTGGCCGATCACATCGGCGCCCATCTGGCCGGGATGCCGGAGCCACGGGACGCCAGCGAGTGGGACGACAGCCAGGTCACCGATTCCGATGAAGACGTGGTGATCAGCCACAACTGGGACGAGCTGCGCCGCTTTATGTGGGACTACGTGGGCATCGTGCGCACCGTGAAACGCCTGGAACGGGCGCTGCACCGGGTTGATCTGCTCAAGCGGGAAATCGGCGAGTACTACAGCAACTACCACATCAGCAACGATCTGCTGGAATTGCGCAACCTGGTGGTGATCGCCGATCTGATCATCCGCTCGGCGCTGCAACGGCGCGAAAGCCGGGGCCTGCATTTCATGCGCGAGTTTCCCGGCGTGCTGCCGGAGGCGCTGGACACCATTCTGGTGCCGCCAACGCCGCTCAGCGAGAGCGTTGCATCCATAGCACCTGGCGCAACGGGGTGAGCGCGGCGGCGCTGCCCTGGTCGGCGAACAGCCACACCCAGCCGTAATCCGGGCAATGCAACGCCAGCCAGCCGGGCCGCATCAGCACCCGGAACGGCGGGCTCACCTCCAGCCGGCGCCGGTCCGCCAGCTCCAGGCGCAGCCCCTGCGGCGCCACCTCAACGGCGCGCGGCAGCGGCAGCCGCCAGCGGCGCGCCAACGCCATGGCGGCCAGGCCGGCCAGCGCCGCCACGCTCAGCGGCAGGGCACTGAACATCAACGCGACACCGGTGATCGCCAGCGCCACCCGGCGCAGCCGCACCGGGTAGCGCGAGGCGCTCAGTTCAACTCTTATCGGCCACACGGCGAATCATTTTGCGCACAAAATCGCGCAACTCCGGGTCTTCGGGCTCGGAACGCTGGGTGAACCAGTCCAGCAGGTCGACGTCGTGACACTCCAGCACCCGCGCGAAGCGCGCCTGATCCTGGTCGTCGTCGTCAACGAAATAGCGCTCCAGATAGTCGTTCAGCACCACCTCCACCTCGGAGGCACCGCGCCGGCACTGCCAGCGGTAGCGGCGCTGCAATTGTTGCGGGCTCTCTTGTTGCGCGTTCATGGCATCCTCGATATTAAGCAGGCTTTTGGTGGTTCAGCCCTTTAATCCGGGCGCCGTCAGCCTCATGACTGACAGCCACTGGGGCGATTATCTATCATCTGCGTTCCACCTGACACAGCAACGGGGATTCTATGAGCGCATGGCAAGCTCTGCTTGGCGACCAAACGCCGGCGCACGGCGGCACCGCCGAACCCTCCCTGGCGATTTGCGATCACCTGGCGGTGATCCGCGTTACCGGTGAAGAAGCCGGCGACTATCTGCAGGGGCAACTGACCTGCGACCTGAAACACATCGACGCCGGTGGCCACCGCGCCGCCATGCATTTGTCGTTGAAAGGCCGCGGGCTGGTCAGTGTGCGCCTGCTGCGCGTGGCCGAGGGCTACCTGATCCTGTGCCCGGCGAGCCAGAGCGCGGCCACCATCAAGAGCCTGGAAAAATACAAACTGCGCGCCAAGGTCACCTTCAGTGAGGCGCCGGAGTGTCTGGTAGCGGGGCTGTCCGGCGCGGTATCGGCGACCCTGGCCGACGCCCACCTGCCGGACCCGCAGCCCGGCCAGGTGCTCAGTGACGGCGCCGTGACCGTGCTGCGTTTTGCCCATGGCGATCTGGCCCTGGTGATCGCCGATGCCGAGGCGCTGGCGGCGCACTGGCCGGCTCTGAGCGCACAACGCCAGCTCACCGACAGCGCCGGCTGGCGCTTCCAGGAAATTTCCATCGGCGAGGGCCAGATCTACCCCGGCGGCGAGGATCTGTTTCTGCCGCAGGTGCTCAACTACGACCTGCTCGGCGGCGTCAGCTTCAAAAAGGGCTGCTACACCGGCCAGGAAGTGGTGGCGCGGATGCACTTCAAGGGCAAGCTGAAACAGCGCATGGCGCTGTTCGCTTACCAGGGCGAGCCGCTTACCGCCGGCCAGCCGTTGCGCAATGGCGACGGCCGCGCCGTCGGCGAGGTGGTGGACAGCGCCCCCGGCGAGCCTTCGCCGCGCCTGCTGGCGGTGGTGCGCCTGGACCATCAGGGTGAGCTGTATGCCGAGGAGCAACCCTTGAACGCCGAGGCTCTGGCGCTGCCCTACCCGCTGCCCAAGGCCCGGGAATAGAAAGGCGGGAGCAGCAGGCCGGGCCGGCGCCGGCGTTGAATTCTGATGTGGAAGCGGCCCCTGACCGCGAATCGGCTTGGCCCGGCCTCGCCTTCGGCTCGGTTCGCGGTCGGGGACCGCTCCCACAGCGGCGCTGTCCCTGCATCCTGTTCCCTCCTGTAGCGGGCTTTATTCCATCAAAGATCGGCGAGCGGGTGCTTGGGCAGCGGGTTGACGAAGAACTCGTCGATGTAGCCGGCCGGCACTTCGGCCACCGAGCGGTGGCGGAAGCGGGGGGCGCCGTCTTTGTCGATCAGCAGGGCGCGCACGCCTTCGCGGAAATCCGTGTGTTGGCCGCATTGAACCGCCAGGCACCATTCCATGCGAAATACCTCGGCGAGGGACCGGTGGCGGCCGCGTTCCAGCTGTTGCCACACCAGATGGGCGGTTTGCGGGCAGCCTTTGGCGAGGGTGCCACGGGCGCGGTCCAGCCAGCCATCGCATTGCTTGCAGGCCAGGATGTTGTCCACCACCTCGGTGATGTCGGCGCCGTCACACAGGCGGTTGATGGTGTCCAGGTGGCTGAGCACCGCGCCGTCCAGGCCGTTCGGCCGGGCCGCGTGCTGGCGCAGGGCGCGGTACAGGCGGCGGTGGTTGTCGCCGTCGTCGTCGCTGTAGTCGCCGGCTAGCAATGCCTGGAGCAAGGTGTCCCGGTCATCGTCGATAAAGCGGTCGGCCAGGCCCAGGTCGAGGGCGTCGCGGGCGTTCAGGTGTACCCCGGTGAGGCCAAGGAACAGGCCGGTTTTGCCGGGCAGACGGTTGAGGAACCAGCTGGCGCCCACGTCCGGAAACAGGCCAATGGAGATTTCCGGCATGGCGAGCCGGCTGTTGCCGGTGACCAGGCGGAAATCGCTGGCCTGCATCAGCCCCATGCCGCCGCCCATGACCAGGCCTTCGGCCCAGGCGATCACCGGCTTGGTGCAGGTGTGCAGGCGGTAATCGAGGCGATACTCGGCGGCGAAGTACTCTTCCACGAACGGGTTTCGCGCCTGCCCGGAATATTTGACCATGCTGGCGTGCAGGGCGATCACGTCGCCGCCGGCACACAGCGCCTTGCCGCCGGCGCCCTCCAGCCAAATAGCAACCAGGCGCGGGTCATCCAGCCATTGATCCAGGCGCGCATCGATGGCCTGGATCATGTCCAGCCCCAGGGCATTCATGGCACGCGGCGCGTTAAGGATGACGCGGCCGAAATAGCGGCCGTCGGCGGTGGGCAGTTCCTGAAACTGTACGGTGTCGGTCATGCCAACGGGTCCTTCCCTTTCTCTCTTGGATAGAAGCTTGAACAATGGGCGTGCCCCGGGGCGCTGCACGGGCGTCACAAGATGGGCTGGGCAAACGTCCCGCAATGGACGTCAGCGCAGCGCCCAGTCGATCGGCTCTTTGCCCTGTTGCAGCAGATACTGGTTGGCGCGGGAGAAATGCCCGCAGCCGATGAAGCCCCGGTGCGCCGACAGCGGCGAGGGGTGCGGCGCGGTCAACACGCAGTGGCGCTCGCGGTCGATCAGCTTGCCCTTCTTCTGCGCGTAGCTGCCCCACAGCATGAACACCACGCCCTGGCGTTCACGGTTGATGTGCTCGATGGCCTGATCGGTGAAGCGCTCCCAGCCCTTGCCCTGATGCGAGGCGGCCTGGCCGGCGCGCACCGTGAGCACCGCGTTGAGCAACAGCACGCCCTGCCGCGCCCAGGGCTCCAGATTGCCGTCGGCGGGCGCCGGAATGCCCAGGTCGCGCTCGATCTCCTTGAAAATATTGACCAGCGACGGCGGCGTGCGAACGCCCGGTTGCACCGAGAAGCACAGGCCGTGGGCCTGGTTGGGGCCGTGGTAGGGGTCCTGACCTAGGATCACCACCTTGACCTGCTCGAAGGGGGTCTCGTTGAACGCCCGGAAGATGCTGTCGCCGGGCGGGTAAAGGGTCTCGCCGGCGCGCTTTTCTTCGCGCAGAAATTGCTTCAGCTCACGCATGTAGGGCTGGTCGAATTCGCCGCCAAGCTGCGCCTTCCAGCCCGGCTCCAATTGCACTTGCGCTTCAGGCATGGGGCACCAGTTTTTCCAGAAGATGGCGCATGCGGCGGTGAATCTGCGTCTGATCGGCCCATTCCGGGTGGGTCAGCAGGCGCACTTCGATGGCCATGATGTGGCCATGAATCAACTCCGCGTCCAGTTCCGGGTCCGCCGAGCCGAACGCCCGGCAGGCGTCCACCAGCAGCAGCCCCAGCTCGCGCAGGTACAGATCGGCCATGCCGCGCAGGCGCTCATCGAGGATCGCTTCTTGCAAAAAGGCCTGCTCCGCCACCAGATGACCACGACGGTTGTTGATCTCGTCGAGAATAAACAGGGTGGTCATGGTGGAGAGTGAGTCGATCAGTTGCTCGCGCCGGTCCGGGGCGCTGCCGGCCTGTTCGCGGAACGCCTCGATCAGGCTGAACGCCTGGTCGCGGAACGGCCGCACCACCTGCTCCAGGGCACGCTCGGCGAACAGCGTGAAGGTGTCCGCGATCAGGTCGGAGATGTCCTTGAAGTAATAGGTGGTCGCCGACAACGGCACGTCCGCCTCGCGGGCCACCGCCCGGTGGCGCACCGCGCGGATTCCTTCACGCACGATAATCGCCAGCGCCGCTTCCAGAATCGCCTGGCGGCGTTGTTCGCTGCCGGCCCGTCGGGCCTTGCGTCCCTGATACTGGATTGCCGTAGTCATAATGCTGTCCGCTGAATGTATGATCGCGAGGTCCGTGTCACGGCAACATCGCTCATCCGGCCATCCGGCTCGAGGGCAATCAATACCGTAAAAGTCCGCCCCACGGCAACCGCCGGCTACCGTGGCCTCATATGCGGAAACAAAATCACATCCTTGATGGTGGGCGCGTCAGTGAACAACATCACCAACCGGTCGATGCCAATGCCTTCACCGGCGGTGGGCGGCAGGCCGTATTCCAGCGCGGTGATGTAGTCGGCGTCGTAGAACATCGCCTCGTCGTCGCCGGCATCCTTTTCGGCCACCTGGGCCTGGAAGCGCTCGGCCTGGTCCTCGGCGTCGTTGAGCTCGGAGAAACCGTTGGCGATTTCGCGGCCGCCGACGAAGAACTCGAACCGCTCGGTGACGAACGGGTTGTCGTCCCGACGGCGCGCCAGCGGCGACACCTCGGTGGGGTAATCGGTGATGAAGGTCGGGTCCTTGAGGCGGTGCTCCACGGTCTTCTCGAAGATCTCGATCTGCACCTTGCCCAGGCCCCAGATGTCCTTGAGCGCAATGCCCAGGCCCTCGGCGATGCGGCGCGCACCCTGCTCGCCGGCCAGCTGGCCGGCGTCGATGTCCGGGTTGAACTGGAGGATCGAGTCGAACACCGACAAGCGCGCGAACGGTTTGCCGAAGTCGTAGGTTTCGCCCTGATACTCGATTTGCGTCTTGCCAAGTACCGTTTCCGCCAGCTTGCGCAGCATGTCCTCGGTGAGGTCCATCAGATCCTGGTAATCCGCGTAGGCCTGATAGAACTCCAGCATCGTGAACTCGGGATTGTGGCGTGTGCTCAGCCCCTCGTTGCGGAAGTTGCGGTTGATTTCGAACACCTTCTCGAAACCGCCCACTACCAGCCGTTTCAGATACAGCTCCGGCGCGATGCGCAGGTACATCTGCAAGTCCAGGCTGTTGTGGTGGGTGACAAAAGGCCGCGCCGTGGCGCCGCCGGGGATCACCTGCAACATCGGCGTTTCCGCCTCGATAAAGCCCTGCTCGACCAGATAGTTGCGAATCCCGGCGACCATCCGCGAGCGAATCTGAAAGGCACGGCGGCTGTCTTCGTTGACGATCAGATCCACATAGCGCTGACGATAACGCGCTTCGGTGTCGGTCAGGCCTTTGTGTTTCTCGGGCAGCGGGCGCAGGGATTTGGTGAGCATCAGGTACTCATCCATCATCACGTACAGGTCGCCCATCCCCGATTTACACAGGGTGCCGCGCACGCCAACCACGTCGCCCAGGTCCCAGTGCTTGGTGTCTTTCTGCACCGGTTTGGGGGCGAAAATCTGAATGCGGCCGGACATGTCCTGAAGCACCTTGAAGGCCCTGCGGTCGAGCATCAGCCGGCCGGCCACCGCTACCTGGATGTTTTTCTCGGCCAGCTCTTCCTTGCTCAGTTCGCCGTATTGCGCCTGCAGATCGGCGGCCAGGCTGTCGCGGCGAAAATGATTGGGAAAAGCGGCGCCGCCGGCGCGCCATTCGCCCAGCTTGGCGCGGCGCTCGGCGATCAGGCGGTTTTCGTCCTGGGCGTCGGCGTTCGAATTGGTTTGGTCTTTATTCATAGCGTCTCGGTCCCGATACAGCGCCTGACGCTGGACGCCAGACGCCGGACGCTTTCTCGGTGGTAGCGTCCGGCGTCTGGCGTCTGGCGTCCAGCGTCTTTACAACCCGCTTTTCAGCGAGGCTTCGATAAAGCGATCCAGGTCGCCGTCGAGCACCTGCTGGGTATTGTGGCTTTCCACGCCGGTGCGCAGATCCTTGATGCGGCCATCGTCGAGCACGTAGGAGCGGATCTGGCTGCCCCAGCCGATGTCGGCCTTGGCGTTTTCCTGGGCTTGCTTCTCGGCGTTGCGCTTTTGCACTTCCAGCTCGTAGAGCTTGGCCTTGAGCATCTTGGTGGCCTGATCCCGGTTCTGGTGCTGGCTGCGCTGGGACTGGCACTGGGTCACCACGATGTGTTCCTGGCCGGTGTCCGGGTCGGTGAAGGTGTAGGTCAGCCGCACCGCGGAATCGGTCCGGTTGACGTGCTGGCCGCCGGCGCCGGAGGCGCGGTAGGTGTCGGTGCGCAGCTTGCCCGGGTCGATCTCGATCTCGAAGTTATCGTCCACTTCCGGTGACACGAACACGGAGCTGAACGAGGTGTGGCGGCGGCCGCCGGAATCAAACGGGCTCTTGCGCACCAGCCGGTGCACGCCGGTCTCGGTGCGCAGCCAGCCATAGGCGTATTCGCCTTCGAAACGGATGGTGGCGGATTTGATCCCGGCCACGTCGCCGGCGGAGGCTTCCACCAGCTCGGTCTTGAAACCGTGCGCCTCGCCCCAGCGCAGGTACATGCGCAGCAGCATTTCGCCCCAGTCCTGGGCCTCGGTGCCGCCGGAGCCGGCCTGGATGTCCAGATAGGCGCTGGCGTTGTCCATTTCGCCGGAAAACATGCGCCGGAATTCCAGATCCGCGACCAGCGCTTCGAGCCGCTTCAGGTCCGCCTGCACCTCTTCCACGGTGGCTTCGTCGTCTTCCTCCACCGCCAGTTCCAGCAGGTCCCGGGTGTCACCAATGCCCTGGGTGGCGCCGTCCAGGGTGGACACCACCGACTCCAATTGGGAGCGCTCCTTACCCAGCGCCTGGGCGCGTTCCGGCTCGTTCCAGACGTCCGGCAGCGCCAGTTCACGCTCTACTTCGACCAGTCGTTCGCTTTTGAGATCGTAGTCAAAGATACCCCCTCAGCGCGTCCACGCGCTCGGCCAGATCGGAGAGGTGGGTTCGCAGCGGATTCACTTCCATAAACGGTTTCAATCCCAATCGGTTGTATAAGGCAGGAAAGGCGGCGCATTCTACCGTTTCGTCCGGCCCCTGACGAGGCCGGCGCCACGGGGGTATTCAGCCCACCAGCTCGTAGACGTGGTAGGCCTCGGGCTTGAGATTGTCCAGGGTGGTGCCGATGTAGCGGGCGTTATCCGGAATGCCACTGCCGGTGGCGAACACCTTGAAGCGGCGCACTTCTTTCGGGGTGTCGATGACGGTGTCGGCGTCCACCTCGACCCACATGTACACCACCCGCTCCTGCTGGATGTAATCCACGCGCAGCACTTTGCCGGTTTCCGGCAGCTTGATGTCCTGAACCTCGGCGCCGATTTCCAGGCGATGCTTGTGTATTGTTTTCATGCGTTCCCTCCGTTAAGGGTGCCAGCCGCCGGCGGCGATAGCCGCCCGCGGCGCGTCGAATCCGGCCTTGTGGGCCGGAAGATAAAGAATCGGGTACCGCGCGCCGGTTCTGGCGCAAGGCGCAATCCTAGCAAATGCGCCGCGCAGAGGCATCAGCCGGTTTGGGCTTGCCCCCTCTCCCTGTCCCTCCCCCGCCAGGGGGGAGGGAACCGGTTAGAGCCGCCGTGCCCTAGCCGGTTTGAGCCTGCCCCCTCTCCCTGTCCCTGCCCCGCCTGGGGGGAGGGAACCGGTTAGAGCCGCCGTGCCCTAGCCGGTTTGGGCTTGCCCCCTCTCCCTGCCCCTCCCCCGCCAGGGGGGAGGGAACCGGTTAGAGCCGCCGTGCCCTCTGGAGAGTGCCCTCTCCCCTCGCGGGAGAGGGACAGGGAGAGGGGGACCTTCCCTCACACCGCCCGCAAAAACTCGAACAGCAACTGCGGCTGGCGCAGGCCACGGAATTCGTTGACCTCCAGGCGGTAAACGCCTTCGATGCGGCTCAGGCGGGCGCCCAGCAGCGCCGGGGCGGCGTTGAAGTGGATGCCGTCCACCACCGAGCGGCTGGCCGGCAGACCCAGGGTCAGTTTCAGGTGCCGCTCGCCCACCACCCGGTGCTGGAGCACCTCGAAGCGGCCGTCAAAGCGCGGCGGCGGGAACCCCTGCCCCCAGGGAAAACGGTGGTTGAGCAGCTCGGCGGTGCCCAGGCAGATGTCGCTCTCGGCCAGCTCGCCGTCGGTGTCCACCACTTCGTCGAACAGATCGGCGGCGGCCACCGCCGCCACCGCCTGCTGGAACGCGGCAGTGAAAGCGGCCAGGTCGGCGGCGGCCAGGGTCATGCCGGCGGCCATGGCGTGGCCACCGAACTTGTGCAGCAGGCCCGGGTGGCGGGTGGCCACGGCGTCCAGCACGTCACGCAAATGCAGGCCCGGGATCGAGCGCCCGGAGCCTTTCAGCAGGCCAGCCTCACGGGCCGGCGCAAAGGCGATCACCGGGCGGTGCACCGCTTCCTTGACCCGCGAAGCCAGAATGCCCACCACCCCTTCGTGCCAGTCCTCGCCGTGCAGGCACAACGCCACCGGCAGACGCTCGCGCTCGCCGAGCCGCGCCACCTCGTGCATGGCGGCGTCGCGCATGCCCTGCTCAATGCCGCGCCGTTCGCGGTTGATGGTGTCCAGTTCCTCGGCGTAGCGACGCGCCTCGGGCGCGCTTTCGGCGAGCAGGCATTCAATGCCGTGGCTCATGTCCGCCAGCCGGCCGGCGGCGTTCAGGCGCGGCCCCACCGCGAAGCCCAGATCGGCGGCCACCAGGCGCGCCGGATCACGGCCGGCCACCTCCAGCAGCGCGCGAATCCCCGGGCTGCCCTGGCCGGCGCGCAGGCGGCGCAGGCCCTGCTCCACCAGGATGCGGTTGGTGCCGTCCAGCACCACCACATCAGCCACCGTGCCCAACGCCACCAGATCAATCAGGTCGACCACGCCGCCTTGCACGTCCAGGCGGCTTTGCAGCGCCATCAGCAGATAAAACGCCACCCCGACGCCGGCCAGATTGACCGCCGGAAAATCCTGGCCGGGCAGGCGCGGGTTGAGCAGCGCGTCCGCCTCGGGCAGGGTGTCGCCGGGCAAATGGTGGTCGGTGATCAGCACGCGCATGCCCGCCGCCCGGGCGGCGGCCACGCCATCGATGCTGGCAATGCCGTTGTCCACGGTGATGATCAGATCCGGGTTCATGGTGTCGCGGGCCAGTTCGACGATCGCCGGCGACAGGCCATAGCCGTATTCAAAGCGGTTGGGCACCAGAAAATCCGGGCGCGCGTAGCCCAGCCGCTGCAGCCCGCGCACCATCAGCGCGGTGGCGGTGGCGCCGTCGGCGTCGTAATCGCCGACCACGCAGATGCGCCAGTGCTGCTCGCGGGCCTGCAGCAACAGCGCCACCGCCGCCTCCAGCCCGCCGAAGCGATCCGGGCGCGGCAAACCCTTAAGCGTCAGCTCCAGTTCCGAGGCGTCCTTAACACCGCGCGCCGCCAGCACCCGCGCCAGCAAAGGCGGCACATCGGGCCAATCCGGAACGGCAACGGCGGGACGGCGGCGAAGGCGGGGAAACGGGCGGTCGGTCATGGGGGAGTCCGGGCAAACGATGGGCGCAAGACTCCCGATCTGGCGGGCTCGCGTCAAGTTGCGCGGCACGCCGCGCGTTTCGGGCTTCAAGCTGCAAGCTGCAAGTGGTGCGGGTGGGGCTGGACGCCGGACGCCGGACGCCGGACGCCAAGATCAAAACCCGGCGCGAAGAGCATTGCGGCTACGCAACAGCATTTTGCGCGCGCCAATCATCGGGGTGCCCGGGTTTAGCGTCCGGCGTCTAGCCTTTTACAAAGCGCCCTCCCCCCGCACCTGTCTTTGTAGCTTGCAGCTTGCAGCTTGAAGCTTATAGCCTGCCACCCATCTTCCTGTATCCTCCTATCATGAGCCGTCAAAACCCGCTGGTCACAAATAGGGACTGAATAAGCGGCCCTTGGTTTCTTATACTTGGCGGCCCCGAGCGATTCATCCGTTCTTGTAAGCAAACACTCACATGAACGAATTCCTGGCGCCTCGCGAGAGGCGAAAGCAAGCTCACCAAATGCGGCCGCGCGCCGCGGATTTTGGGACTGGAGAGCAATCACTATGATTTACCAAGGCAACGCCGTAAGCGTACAACTGCTTGACGACGGTATCGCCGAGCTGAAGTTCGATCTTCAGGGCGAGTCGGTCAACAAGTTCAACCGTGCCACCCTGGAAGACCTTCGCAAAGCCACCGATGCGATCAAAAGCGACGGCCAGGTGAAAGGCATCGTGGTCACCTCTGGCAAGGGCGTGTTCATCGTCGGTGCCGACATTACCGAATTCACCGAAATGTTCGCCCAGGACGAGGCGGAAATCGCCAAGTGGTCCCGCGAAGCCAACAACGTCTTTAATGCGTTTGAAGACCTGGACGTGCCCAAGGTCGTGGCGATCAACGGCTTCGCCCTGGGTGGCGGCCTGGAAATGTGCCTGGCCTGCGACTTCCGTGTAATGAGCGAAGCGGCTCAGGTGGGTTTCCCGGAAGTGAAGCTGGGCATCTACCCCGGCTTCGGCGGCACCGTGCGCACCCCGCGCATCATCGGCGTGGACAACGCCATTGAGTGGATCGCCACCGGCAGCCAGAACAAAGCCGACAAGGCCCTGAAAGTGGGCATCGCTGACGCCGTGGTCAAAGCCGGCGACGAGCGTGACGCGGCCATTGATCTGGTCAAGCAATGCCTGGCCGGCAAGATCGATTTCCGCGCCAAGCGCCAGGAAAAACTGGAACCGCTGACGCTGCCGCCGATGGAAGTGATGATGGCCTTCCAGACCGGCATGGCGATGGTCCAGCAGCAGGCCGGCAAGAACTACCCGGCGCCGGTGGAAGCGGTGAAATCCATGCAGAAAGCCGCCGGCATGAAACGCGACGAAGCGCTAGATGTGGAATCCAAGGGCTTCGCCAAGGTCGCCAAGACCCCGCAGGCGACCGCCATGGTGGGCCTGTTCCTGGCCGATCAGCAGGTCAAGAAGGTCAACGGCAAGACCGCCAAGGGCAGCCGCGAGGTGAAACACGCGGCGGTGCTGGGCGCGGGCATCATGGGCGGCGGCATCGCCTTCCAGTCCGCCCTGAAAGGCACGCCGATTGTCATGAAGGACATCAATGACAAGGCCCTGGACCTGGGCATGAACGAGGCCTCCAAACTGCTCGCCAAGCGCGTCGGCAAGGGCAAGATGGACGCCGCCAAAATGGGCAAGACCCTGTCCATGATCCGCCCCACCCTCAGCTACGAAGACTTCAAGGGCATCGACGTGGTGGTCGAGGCGGTGGTCGAGAACCCCAAGATCAAGCAGTCCGTGCTGGCCGAGACCGAGCAGAAAGTGGACGGCGCCATCATGGCCTCCAACACTTCCACCATCTCCATCACCCGCCTGGCCGAAGCGCTCAAGAAGCCCGAGAATTTCGGCGGCATGCACTTCTTCAACCCGGTGCACATGATGCCCCTGGTGGAAGTGATCCGCGGCGAGAAGACCTCCGACGAGACCGTCGCCACCCTGGTCAACTACGCGCAGAAGATGGGCAAGAACCCGGTGGTGGTGAACGACTGCCCCGGCTTCCTGGTGAACCGCGTGCTGTTCCCCTACTTCGCCGGCTTCGGCATGCTGGTGCGCGACGGCGCCGACTTCCAGCAGGTCGATAAGGTGATGCAGAAGTTCGGCTGGCCCATGGGCCCGGCCTACCTGCTCGACGTGGTCGGCATCGACACCGGCGTGCACGCCGCCGAAGTGATGGCCGAAGGCTTCCCCGACCGCATGAAGCACGACTTCAAAGACCCGTCGGAGATCATGTTCGAAAACGAACGCTACGGTCAGAAGAACGGCATCGGCTTCTACAAGTACGAAGAAGACAAAAAAGGCCGGCCCAAGAAAGTGGTCGACGAGAAGACCTACGAGCTGATCAAGCCGATGGTCACCGGCGAAGCCAAGGAATTCGACGCCGACGACATTATTGCCCGCATGATGATCCCGATGTGCACCGAGACCGTGCGCTGCCTGGAAGACAACATCGTCGGCTCCGCCGCCGAAGCGGACATGGCGATGATCTACGGCATCGGCTTCCCTCCGTTCCGCGGTGGTCCGCTGCGTTACATCGACAGCATCGGCACCAAGGCCTTCGCCGAACTGTGCGACAAGTACGCGCACCTGGGCGCGCTCTATGAAGCGCCGCAAATGCTCAAGGACAAAGCCGCCAACGGCGAATCGTTCTTCGCGTAACGCACGGACACAGGAGTTTTAGCAATGAGTTTGAATCCGAAAGACGTGGTCATCGTGGATGCCGTGCGCACGCCGATGGGCAAAAGCCGCAACGGTATGTTCCGCAACGTGCGCGCCGAGAAGCTTTCCGCCCTGCTGATCGAAGCGCTCAAAACCCGCAACCCGAACTGGGACACCAGCCTCACCGAAGACGTGATCTGGGGCTGTGTGAACCAGACCAAGGAACAGGGCATGAACATCGCCCGCAACATCGCCATGCTCGCCGACCTGCCGCGCACCACCGCCGCGCAAACCGTCAACCGGCTGTGCGGCTCCTCCATGCAGGCCCTGCACGCCGCCAGCCAGGCGATCATGACCGGCAATGGCGAGGTGTTCGTGATCGGCGGCGTCGAGCACATGGGCCATGTGGCCATGGACCACGGCGTGGACATCAATCCGGAGCTTTCCAAGCACACCGCGAAAGCCTCCGCCATGATGGGCCTGACCGCGGAAATGCTCGGCCGCATGCACGGCATCAGCCGTGAACAGCAAGATGAATTCGGCGTGCGCTCCCACCAGAAAGCCTGGGAAGCCACCGAACAAGGCCGCTGGAAAAACGAAATCGTGCCCGTGGAAGGCCACGACGCCGACGGCCACAAAGTGCTGTGCGAAATCGACGAAACCATCCGCCCCAGCGCCAGCCTCGAAGACATGGCCAAACTGCGCCCCGTCTTCGACCCGGCCAACGGCACCGTCACCGCCGGCACCTCCTCGGCGCTCTCCGACGGCGCCTCCGCCATGCTGGTAATGAGCGCCGAACGCGCCCAGGCCCTGGGCCTCAAACCGCGCGCCAGGATCCGCAGCATGGCCGTGGCCGGCTGCGACGCCGCCATCATGGGCTACGGCCCGGTGCCGGCCACCCAGAAAGCCCTGGCCCGCGCCGGCATGACCATCGACGACATCGACTACGTCGAACTCAACGAAGCCTTCGCCGCGCAATCCCTGCCGGTACTGAAGGACCTCAAGCTGATCGACAAGATGAACGAGAAGGTCAACCTCAACGGCGGCGCCATCGCCCTCGGCCACCCCCTCGGCTGCTCCGGCGCCCGCATCACCGGCACCCTGCTCAACGTGATGGAATGGAAAGACGGCCAGATCGGTCTTGCCACCATGTGCATTGGGTTGGGTCAGGGGATTGCCACGGTGATTGAGCGGGTTTAAGTCTCCGCATTATTCACTGTTGGTGATACGAAGAAGCCCCGGCGGGTTATCCCGTCGGGGCTTCTTCATAAGTCGGGGCTCTCACATAAATCGAGGCTCTCACATAAAAAGAGTTCGCCATTAGACAGACTGCTAAACCGTTTCCTGCTTTGGCGTCCACTCAGTCGGCCAGCTCCGTCAACTGAGCCACATCACAACCAAGCACCCTGGCCCAAGAGCGCAGGGTCTCAATGTGAGGCTTATTACCCATCTTTTCAGCCTGAGCCACGGCCCCCTGGGTCACCCCCAGCTTCCCGGCCAGTTGCGCCTGAGAAAGCCCGCGATGCTTGCGCCATGCAGCCATCGGACTGATGTTTTTTTCAATCATCAGGGCCACGACCTCATGCGGAATCGTGACGCGACCATCAGCGTCAAGCAGCGCCTGATACTCATCGAACGGCACCACGGCATACAGTGGGTTGCCACTGGCATCGCGAATAATCTGAGCGCTGCCTTTTGCGACTTCAGTATGTCCGCTCATCTCGCTTTTTCACCTCTTGAACCGTGATGATCCGAACACCGTCATCCAGATCGAACAGCACCCGATAGTTACCGACCCGTAGACGGTAGCCCACCTCATGCCCCTTTAAAGCCTTGACGTTCGCCGTATTGGTTGGACAGCTATCCAGACGCTGAACAGCAGCAAGAATCGCCTTGCGCTGTTTCTCCGGCTGAATCTTCCTGAGCTGCTTAATCGCTGTTTTTGTCCAATCAATACTGTACATCCACCGTCCCTTGCCTCGTCGACTTATAATATGGTCAAAAATATAAGATATCAACATTATTATCTAATATTTTACTCTCCCTATCTCGCCCCATCAGCTCCGGCAGAAATACCATAGATTGACAATCTTTGAACTTCGCCTAGCCTTACCTTAACCCCCCTCTTTCAGGAGAGTGAGTATGCACATCTCACTGACCCCCGAACTGGAAGCCCGCATCAAGGCCAAAGTGGACAGCGGTCTTTACAACAACGCCAGCGAAGTCATCCGGGAATCTCTGCGGTTCGTGGAAACCCATGAGGAATGGATCAACGAACTCAAACTTGCTCGGCTGCGTGAACAACTGCAGGAAGGCCTGGCCCAACTGGATCAGGGCGACGGCACCCGCATCACCTCGAAAGCCGGTCTGGACGAATTGTTCGAAGACCTGAAGGCACAATGACGTTTTCCGTACTGGTCATTTCTCCCCCCGCCCGGGAGGACCTGCGCGCAATTCACCAGTACGGAATACGATATTGGGGCAAACCCCGCTCCGACGACTACCTGACCGCGCTTAAAGAAACGCTCTGGTCACTCCTCGAACACCCGGAAAAGGGCAAAGCGCGGTCAGAATTCCCCGGTGAGATACGCAGCCTGCCGGCGTCCAGCCATGTCATCTTCTACCGGATACAGCGGAAACAACTGGAGATCATTCGGGTTCTGCATGTCAGGCAGGATGTTATCTGGCACCTTTAATTAACGCCGTTAATCTCACCTTGATACCCACCCCAGGCGAGTAGCGTCGCCGACCAGTGCCAATCCGCAGGTAAACCAATTCTCTCCACTCCCCGTCAACAACAACCGTTCCCGCGCCCTTGTCATCCCCACATAAAGCAACCGCACCTCATGCTCCAGATGTTCTTCGTCGTCCTTCAGCCCACCCAAGCCCGCCAGCACCACGGTGTCGAACTCAAGGCCCTTGCTGCTTTGCCGGGTGAGCAGCGCTACACAGTCCGCGTTGGCGTCGTAGCGTTTCTTGTCGGCGGCGGTTTTCAACCAGGCGCAGGGTACGCCAGTGGCTTTCAGGGCCCGTTGCAGTCCTTCCGCCTGCCAGTGGTGGCCGTAGATCACGGCGATGTTGTTCAGCGGCTTGCCTTGCTTGTGCCATTTGGCGATGCAGCGGGCGATGTAGTGGGCTTCGTCGTTGAAGTTGTCGAACTTGCGGAACTGCGGCGGCGGGCCGCTGTTGCCGGCGACTTCGGGGGCGATCAGGGGGATGTGGTCGTCGTCGGCGTCCTGGGCTTGCAGGAAGTCCTTGGCGAAGTCGTAGGCGAAGCTGAGGATTTCGCGGGTGTTGCGGTAGTTGAGTTTGAGAATGGTGGTGCGGCCGCGGGCCTGGATGCCGGCGCTGGAGAGCGGGAATGTCAGGTTGCGCTTCTTATAGATGGATTGGGCGTCGTCGTAGAGCAGCAACAGGGAGTTGGTGTTCGGGTCGATCATCTGCACGATGAGCTTGAGCCATTCCTCTTCGAAGTCGTGTCCTTCATCGATCATCACGGCGCTGTATTGGGCGCGGGGTATCTGACCTTTGTCGACGCCCTGGATAACGCTTTCTACTTCCCGTTCCCAGTAGGGGGCGGTGCCGGGGATCAGGTCGGCGTGGTAGGTTTTAAGCTGCTGGCCGCACCATTCGTGGAAGTGGTGGACCCGCACTTTCTCCTCGATGCCCTTTTCGGCGATAAAGCTGCGCAGCCTGGCGGCGAGGGTAATATTGAAGCACAGCACCAGGATCGGTTTGCTGACGGCCCGGGCCAGGTGCAGGCAGCGGTAGCCGAGGATCAGGGTTTTGCCGGAGCCGGCGACGCCGTGGATCACGCGGTGGCCGTCGCCCATGCTTTTCGCCAGTTGTTCCTGTTGCAGGTCCATGACGCGGACGATGTCGGGAATGATCTCCTGGCGGGCGGGCCGCTCACCGGCTTCGTTGTCTCCGTCGTCATCGGCGAACAGGTCCTGCTGCGGGGCGTTGATGCGCACTTCCGGGAAGAGTTGCCAGCGGATGCGGTCGATCTGTGGCAGGGTGAGTTTGTCGCCGAAGGTGTATTCGAACATGCTCCAGAGGCGCGCCTGAAAGGCTTCCGGGTCGGCGGTGGTGGTCATTTCGTCACGGCAGATCAGCCGGTGGGCGGGCAACACCCGCTCTTGAACCAGTTCGGGAACGGCTTGGTTCCATTGCTTGCGGGTGATGTTGGGAAACACCACGCCGTAGCCGTAGGGAAAACTCAAGCGCCCCTTAAAACGCCCCTCTTTGCGCACCAGCTGTTCGTCACGCTGCAATTGATTGATGGCGACGTAGGCGCATTGCCGCACTTGCTCAAGAGGGTTGCTGACGGTTTGCCGGCCGCTGTGGGTGTCCAGTTCGACGCTTTGCGAGGTAATGCTTTTCAGGGTGTCCAGCTTCCAGTCCTTGACCTCCAGGAACAGCAGGCCCCGGCCGGGGTGCAGGATAATAAAATCGGGATAGCGCTGCTTTCGGCCAACGGGGATGTCGTACCAGACGGTGTAGTCGTCTTCGAGCAGGCTTTCCAGGCGCTGGCCGAGGCGGCGTTCGCCGGGGGTCATTTTGCGGATGGTGCTGAGGCTGGGGATTACCGTTGCCATAGGGAGCGCCCCCGGCGGCCGTCACCAGGATGGCAGGCAGGCGGTCGAAGCGCCATAACAAACGGGTATTCGCTCTTACAATCGGACATCCCTTCCCCCAAAGGCTCTGTTTCACGCCGTGCCTCTCCGGGCCGGCGGGTTCTTTTTCTGTGTCGTTTTTTTGTGATTCTTTTTTGTGATACAGGTCCGAATTTACCCGGAAGACGAATGCGGATGCAAGGCAAAGGGGATAGGAACGGAAATCGGGGATCGGGAACCGGCGCGGTGGCGCAGGAGAAACAAGGCGCGCCGGCCGGCGCGCCTTTAAGACGATTAGAGATCCAGGGGAAGGAACGTGTGCGTCTCGCCTTGGCGATCTTCGTGGACGTGCTGCCAGGTGGCGTTCACGGTCGGCTCGTCGCCGCTCAGATCAATGGTGGCATCGACCAGGTAGCCGGCCATGGACAGCCCCAGCAGGTGGAGCGTGCGCCCTTCGGTGCCCACCACTTCGGTGATGGCGATCCCACTGTACTCCATGTCGTTTTCGGGCTGCGCCGAAGGCGGGCCGCCCTCGAAGTGGCCAAAAGGTGCGCCGGACAGGCCGTCTTCCTCTCTGCTTCCGATGATAAATCTGGCCTCGTTGTCTTCGCCGATGCCGATCGCCAAAGGCAGCAGAGCGGTGAATTCGTCGACCAGATCCTGATCGTAGACCGGATCGAACGCCATGCCGCGAACCGCTTCGAAACGCGGATAACCACCATCGTCCGGGCTGCCCGACGCCTGGCCGTCCGCCATGCTGGCTTCGATTAAAAAGGTGGCGCCGGTACTGCCATCGCTGCCATCGAGGCCATCGATCTTGAAGTCGCTGCCCTCGCCGGTGGTGCTCAGCCAGTCGTTCTCCTCGTCGAAGCCCGTGGCCGCATATTTTCCGTAGGCAGTTTTATTACTGCCGTAAACCGCGCCTTCCCGGGTGACCATGAAGATCATGTCGGTTTGCGTGTTGTCCTGGTAACTCACCGTGCCGTGATAAAGGCCGGCATTGGTCAGGTAGAGCGCCAGGGCGACATGGTTCTGCGCGTCGCCTTCGGGCACCAGCGCGAAAGGCCCACCTGGCAGATCCTGGGTGAGCATTTCCAGGGTGGAGGCGACCGCGGTTTCGAAAGCGGTCGGGTCTTGGGCGAAGTCGATGGCCAGGCCCAGCTCCAGGTGGGAGGCCGGATCAATCTGAATGCCGTTACCGAGATCCTGGTCAGCGTCCAGGCTGATCAGGAAGCGGCTGATATTAATCACCGTGTTGTCGTTCTGGTCGGCGCCTTCGCCGGCCAGGTCCGCCGGGGTAATGAACAGCGTATTTCCGTTCAGCACCGCCTCACCCAATCCGATGTCTCCGACCAGGAAGCGCACCGTCGCCCCTGCCGGGCAGGTCAAACTGCCTTGGGTTTCCGTGACCTTGGTGTTGCCGCCCCCATCACAGGTGTAGTGCAGGCCGGTCACGGCGTTGTCCACGAAGTGGGCGGAGTGTGGGGCGGCGGCACCGCCATCGCCCCCGGAGCCGCCGGAACCACCACAACCAGTCAACGCCAGGATCGCGGCCACGGCCGCCCCGGCAAAGGTATATCGCTTCATTATTTTTTCCCCAGGCAAAAGATGATCAACGCACCGTCCTTTTTCTTTTGCGACCTTATAGGGCCTCGAAAAAGTGACGGCGGTAGCGGCAACAGTCTAAGGCGAGCCGGGCTAAAAGTCGCGGCCTGGTACGCATACACAAAGTGACGCGCTTCACGCACGCGCAGAGAGCGTGTCGGCCCTGGGAAGCCTCTGAAAAACCCCTTGCACGCTCAGGCTTTCAGGCTGGCGCGACCTGAAGCGCACATCTGCTGCGCCCTGCCTTTCGGAAAGGGAACTACCCTGTCCGTCGAGACAAGAACGCTTCAGGCCACGCTGAGCATGTAAGCAGTTTTTCAGAGGCCCCTAGCTTTCGTCCGGAATCTCCGCATCCACCAGCTGTGCCAGCTGGATCAGCGATTCCTGCCAGCCCTGGTAGCAGAATTCCGCCGGAATCACTTCGGGCACGCCTTCCTGCACCACGGTCAGTTCGGTGCCGCAGAGCACTTCCTTGAGGGTCACGGTGACGTGCATTTCGCCGGGGAGGTTGGGGTCGTCAAAACGGTCGGTGTAGCGGATGCACTGGTTGGGGGTCAATTCCACGTAGGTGCCGCCGAACGAGTGGCTGGCGCCGCTGGTGAAGTTGGTGAACGACATGCGGTAGCCGCCGCCTTCGCGGACGTCGCTTTCGTGCAGGGTGGCGGTGAAGCCGAAGGGTGGCAGCCATTTGACCCTGGCGGCCGGGTCGAGAAAGGCACGGTAGACGCGTTCGGGGCTGCCGCCCAGTACGCGGTGCAAGCGGATGGTGTGGTCGGGCATGGTGTTCTCCTGTCGGGTTGGGTTCACCGGATGGTCGACGGGCCGTGTTTCGATTCGACATCCAGACGCGGGCGCCGGCCACTTTTCTTTTCAGGGCGTCGTTTCTCCGTGCCAATCCATCATAAAAACTGATTTAACTCCGGTGATATATCGTCTTCTTTATCGCCTGTTTCGATTATAGAGTGGCTGCATTCCCGGTCGGCGATGTTGCCGACCCTTAACCAGCCCGAGGAGGCGACCATGATCGAGCGGCGTGCTTTCAACCAACTGGGCGGTGCCCACCACGGCTGGCTGGACACCAAACACCACTTTTCCTTCGCCGGGTACCACGATCCGAAGCGCATGCATTGGGGCGATCTGCGGGTGTGGAACGATGACACCATCGCGCCGCACACCGGGTTCGATCCGCATTCGCATCGGGACATGGAGATCATCACCTATGTGCGCGAAGGGGCAATCACTCACCAGGACAACCTGGGCAATAAGGGCCGCACCGAGGCCGGCGATGTGCAGGTGATGTCCGCGGGCACCGGGATTACTCATGCCGAGTACAACCTGGAGGACACGCCGACGCGGATTTTCCAGATCTGGATCATCCCCAACGCCACCGGCCTGCCGCCCACCTGGGGCAGCCGGCCGTTCCCGACAGCCAACCAGGACAGCGGCTTCAAGGTGCTGGCCAGTGGCTACCCGGGTGACGGTGATGCTCTGCCGATTCAGGCGGATGGCCGGGTGGCGGCGGTGTCATTGAGCGCCGGGCAGGAAGCCACCTACACGCTGGAAGCGGGCCGCAAAGCCTATCTGGTGCCGGCTAAGGGACGCGTGCGGGTCAATGGCGTGCTGGCCGGGGCCGGGGATGGGCTGGCAATCGAGGACGAACGAGAACTGCTTGTCCGCGCCGAATCCGACAGCGAAATCGTGCTGGTGGACGTGGCTTGACTCTTTGCGGGCTCACGGCAGCCCCGTCATTTCCATGACGGGGCTTTTACGTTTCCTAAAGGTGGACTCTCCGCACCCGGTCTTATACGTTGCGTTCCGTTGAAGGCATCTTTGGCCGGCCTGGGAGAGCCACTTCATGAACCTTTATTATCGCGAGGAGCGCCTGTGCGGCCAGCAATCCGGTAACGGCAGGCCGCGGGGCTGGCTGGAACGGCTGACGTCGCCCGTGCGGCCGGGGGAGCTGGAAGAGGCGTTTCCCTTAAGCGAGATCAATGCGGTGCTGTACAACCGGCACAACTCGATCGGCTGTTCGGTAAAGGCGCCGTTGGGGAATGTGATGTGGCGAAACGAGGCATTGTGGTACACGCTGCCGTGCCAGGTGGGCGCCTATATTCCACGGCATCTTGCCTTCACCGATGGGCGCCGGGATGTGTATCTGGTGGTGATTGGCGGCGCCTGCGAACCGCGGCTCTGGCCGGACAGTCGTGAGCGGAACCGATCGCCGGATCAGTGGTTTTCCCATCGGCCGCTGGTGCGTCGAGGGGATTTTCTGGCGCTCAAGGAAAGCTTCGCGGCGCTGGTGGCCCATGTCCGTAAAGAGGACCGGTTAGCCGATCAATGAATTGCGCCGCACCGCTCTCAATATCTGCTTCAGCGTCAGAATCATCGCCAAAGGATAGTGCGGGGAGTCTGTTTGTCTTAGCCGACGTCGATCCGGAAGTCGCTTTGCAAGGCCCGCCAGTGGGTCCGCAGCGACCTCTTGTGCTGATCATCCATCGGCAGTTCTTTCAAAGCGGGCCCCCATAAAGTGCGTGCCTTATCCATTACGTCCGTCAGTTGCGGTCGAATCGCCCGCCAGGGCACATCCGCGTTCTTCGCCCACGTTTCGAAATGGCCCAGGGTCACATCACGCCAGGATTTTATTTTCCCCAGGTTGAGGACGAAATGAGTTTCGCCGTCGATGTAGGCCCGGGTAGTCACGACGTCATAGGCGGGCGAGAGCGTCGGCGTGATGCGATCCGCATAAAGCAGACTCCAGTTCTTCAGGTGAGCGTCGCCATTGGCCAATAGGATATTGATCAGCAGACGCCGCGCGAACTGTTGAACGTCCATCAATGCGTCGCCGGAATACTGATACAGGATACGGCCGATCTGTTCGTAATTAGCCGATCCGTATTTTTCATGAGGATACCTGCTCAACACCTGGGCGAAATCTTCCATGTGCACGCGCTGCCCTGCCCGGCGGTCAAACCGACGGATCGCGAAGGCCACGTTTTCGGCGGGCAGATTGATGTCCGGCAGATTGTCGAGTCGATCCAGATCAAGCAGGCGGATCTCGGGAATCGCAATGCCGGCCAGGGACGCCAGAGTCATGGCGGTATATTCGTTCTCGGGCACTCGACGGTGACTGGTGGAAGGCGTTTTGATGATCCAGTCGCCAAGCTCATCGCCAACCGCCAGATTGTAGCGGCCGTCTTTCTCTTTCATGGAGAACTTCATCTGTATGCCGGCCAGTGAAAACTTTTGTGCGCCATCCCAGCCATCAATACGCGCCGGCGTGGCCTGACCCAACATCGGCAATAACGCCTTCGGCAGTTCATCAGGCTCCGCCGGCTCGGCGAGCAGCGCGCCAGGCAAGTCGCCACCGAGATAGGCCAGCAGTTCGAACTCGTTATCCGGGTGCACTTTCAGTGCCTGGGCAATAAAGACGCGTAACGCACCCTCGGGCAGCAAGTTGGACAACACCGGATGAAGCCGCTGCTTTTTCGACCAGGGGACGGAAAGCAGTTTCTCCGCGCGGGGAAACGATGGATGGGTAACCAGGCTAAAGGTGGGCCGGAGCGGGTCTTCGCGGAAAGCACGATCAAAAATCAGAGTATTTCGACCATGTTGGAAGCCGGTCAGATGGCCCACCAGCCTGCCTTGCAGGGTAAGCCTCAATACTCGAGCCGCGGCGTCGCTCATTGCTCGTCCCCCAACAACCCAGCCCAGGGGTCGTCGGCCAGCGATGACGCCTCTTCATCGCCGTAGTTCGGCTCATCGCTTTCCCGAGTTATCGACACCTTATCCGCCAGCACTGCCTCAATCAGAGCCAGCTTTTCGCGCGGAATAAGCATAATCTCGCTGTTCAGCCCTTTGGCGACCAATTCCAGGGTCGCCAATCGCGGGTTTCCCCCGGCTTCCAGGCGCTGGTATTGCTGGCGTGACATCCCCACGCGCAACCCCATATCCCGCTGCCGTAAACCCAAGGCCTTGCGCCGCTGTTTCAACCGCTGCAGTAGATCGATCATAAAGCGTTTAATAAGTTGCCTTTAATGTAAAAAGCAGCCTATCAGGCTTTATTATCGCATAAAAGAAACAAATACGGTGCTTATAGGCTGCCAGCGAAAGCATCCCACCAAAAGCGCCTTATTTATTGCTTTTTGGTGTGCGTATCGTCACGCCACACCCTGGCTGCGCAGGTAGTCATCGTAGCTGCCGTGGAAATCGACGATGCCGGTGGGGGTCAGCTCGATGATGCGGGTGGCCAGGGACGAGACGAACTCCCGGTCGTGGCTGACGAACAGCAAGGTGCCCGGGTAGTTTTCCAGTGCCAGGTTCAGCGACTCGATGGATTCCATATCCAGGTGGTTGGTGGGTTCGTCGAGCAGCAGGATGTTGGGGCGCTGCAGCATGATCTTGCCGAACAGCATGCGGCCCTGCTCGCCGCCGGAGATCACCTTGACGGATTTATTGATGTCGTTGGCGGAGAACAGCAGGCGGCCCAGGGTGCCGCGAATGATCTGTTCGTCGTCGCTGGGTTTGCCCCATTGCTGCATCCAGTCGAACAGTTTGGTGTCCTGTTCGAAGTCGGCGGCGTGGTCCTGGGCGTAGTAGCCGATGGCACAGTTCTCGGACCATTTGATCTCACCGGCGCTGGGGGTTTCGTCGCCGATCAGGCAGCGCATCAGGGTGGATTTGCCGACCCCGTTGGGGCCGATGATGGCGATGCGCTCGCCCACTTCCACGCGCAGGTCGAGGCCGGAGAACAGCTCTTCGTCGAAGCGCTTGGCCAGCCCTTTTACTTCCAGGGCGTTGCGGAACAGCTTTTTATCCTGCTCGAAAATAATGTACGGGTTCTGGCGGCTGGAAGGTTTGATCTCTTCCAGTTTGATCTTATCGATCTGCTTGGCCCTCGAGGTCGCCTGTTTGGATTTGGAGGCGTTGGCGGAGAAGCGGCTGACGAACGCTTTGAGGTCGGCGATTTGCGCCTTTTTCTTGGCGTTGTCGCTTTGCATGCGCTCGCGCGCCTGGGTGGAGGCGGTCATGTACTCGTCGTAATTGCCCGGGTAGAGGCGCAGTTCACCGAAGTCCAGGTCCGCCATGTGCGTGCACACGCTGTTCAGGAAGTGACGGTCGTGGGAAATGATGATCATGGTGCAGTTGCGCTGGTTGAGCACGTCTTCCAGCCAGCGGATGGTGTTGATGTCCAGGTTGTTGGTGGGCTCATCCAGCAACATGATGTCCGGGTCCGCGAACAGCACCTGGGCGAGCAGCACCCGCAGTTTCCAGCCCGGCGCGATCTCGCTCATTGGGCCAAAGTGCTGCGCCACCGGAATGCCGACGCCGATCAGCAGATCGCCAGCGCGGGATTCGGCGGTGTAGCCGTCCATTTCGGCGAAATCCGCTTCCAGCTCACCGGCGCGGATGCCGTCCGCTTCGCTCATTTCTTCCTTGGCGTAGATGGCGTCGCGTTCTTCTTTCACCTTCCACAGTTCGTCGTGGCCCATGATCACGGTGTCCACCACCGAGTACTGCTCGTAGGCGAACTGGTCCTGACGCAGCTTGCCGATGCGCTCGTCGGTGTCTTTGGACACGTTGCCGGAGGACGGGACCAGATCGCCGCCAAGAATCTTCATAAAGGTGGACTTACCGGAGCCGTTGGCGCCGATCAGGCCGTAGCGGTTGCCGTCGCCGAATTTCACGGAAACGTTCTCGAACAGCGGCTTGGCGCCGAACTGCATGGTGATGTTGGCGGTGGTCAGCAAGGTTATCTACCGAATCAGGGGGAAGTGGCGGGCGGGTTGCGGCGCGGATTATGGCACACACCCGGGGCGCGGGTCACACAGAAGGCCGGTCGGCGGGTCGCCGACGGTAAGCAGGGTATGGCAAGGGTATGACGAGGCGATGGAAAGAACCGACCCGGTTCCGGAAACGCCCCCCAAGGGCGTTGCAAGAGCCCCGGCCGGGTCGGCCCCCGGGGCTTCAGCTTGATTTCAGGTGGGCGCCTCGCAGATGAAGTCGATGGTTTGCGCGGGCAGCACCCGGGAGATCAGCGCGTACAGCGTCGGATCGTATTCGGCCAGCTCCTCGCGGGTGTTGATGCTGTTGTGAATGCCGTTCGGCGGATCGGATTCCAGGTTGGCGTTGTACCAGTCCTGCACCCCTTCGGCCCAGTATTCCTCCACGTTGAGGGCGGCGTAGGTGTTCTCGAACAGGCCCTGGTCGAGGGCGTTCTGGTAGGCGTCGTCGAGCGCGTCGAGAAAATCCGGCTCCATATCGGCCAGCGCCATGGACACAATCGAATGAGAGAACTCGTGAATAAAGATGTCCTCACCATCGTAAGGGTCTTCGCTCGAGCCGTAACACAGCAGGTTTTCCTCGGCGCCGCTGGACACGGGAATGTAGGGGGTGGCCCCCAGGCCGCGTGAGCGCTCATCCCAGGTCATGCCGCCCTCAAGCGGAAATTCCTGATCCAGGTTGGCGTATTCCGGTATTTGGGTAATGCCTTCGTCGTTCGCCACCACCACCACCCGGGTGCCGTTGTCGACCATCCTGGCGAGCAGATCCTGGCGCATCAGGGTCATGTCCACGACCCGGTACCAGGCCTCGATCAATGCCTGCGGGGAAACCTGGGCACCGCCGAGAATCGGCATGCCGCTGGCGTCGCAGTACTGGGTGTAATACGGGTCCAGATTCAGGGAAGCCGGCGGCGTGCCGGGCTGACACTCAATGTCACCAAAGGTCACCACGGTGAACTGCCAGGACGCTTCGGCAAGGGTCTCGTCGTCCTGGTTCTGAATATCTCCGTTCAGAGTGACGGTGTAGGTCTGGCCATCCACCAACGGCGCTTCCGGCGTAAAGCTCACCACCGACGAATCCTCACTGAAGCTGAACGTTCCCGGTACCGGGTTGACCCCGGCGGTCACCGAAAAACTCAGCGAGTCCACGGAATCCCGGTCCACCGGCTGGTTGAAGATCGCGGTGACCGGCAACCCGTCCAATTGGTTGGCGCCGTCCGGCGGGCTGCTGGAGCGCAGGCTGAAGCCGGAGGGCTGATCCGGATCACCGTTGTCCTGGTCGTCGCCGCCCGGGTCGTTACCGCCGTTGTCGCCACCGTTGTCGCCGCCATTGTCACTGCCGTTGTCGGGGCCAGCGCCGGCGCCACCATCATGGTCGCCGCCATCATCATTACAGGCCACCAATCCCAGCAGCAGGGCTGCAAGCCAAAAGGTTCTTGCGTTCATAGGTTGTCTCCTTGATGAGAGCACCGCGACGGCACCCATCGTTCCGCTTCCCATGGTCACGGCAAGACCTTTGCTCCACATCCCTCGTTAGTATGAATCTCGGCGTTGGCCATCTGTGATTTAATGGGCGAAAACGACGTTGAGGGGAGCCTTCGTGCACGTTCTCGTGGTCGACGATCATCAATTGTTTCTGGATGGCATCCGCCATCTGCTGATGCGTCTGGAACAGACCGTGCGCATTACCGAGGCAACCCAGGCGGACGCGGCGATGCGCGCGCTGGAGGCCGGGGCCGAGTTCGACCTGGTATTGATTGATCTGTGCATGCCGGGCATGGATGGCCTGGCGGTGTTGCGCGGCATCAACGAGCGCAAGTTGCGTTTGCCGGTGGTGGTGGTGTCCGGCGAGCAGGACCCGTACAGAATCCGGGCGGTGCTCGACCAGGGGGCACTGGGTTTTATCCCGAAAAGCGTCGGCGGAGAGGAGATGCTGGCCGCACTGCGCAGCGTTCTGGACGGAGACATCTACCTGCCGCCACGCCTGGAACAGCAGATCAGCCGGCTTGGCACGCGGCGCCCTCCGGATGAAGCGTTCGACAATCCGGCGTTACGCGAAAGCGGCATCACCAAGCGTCAGTATCAGGTGCTGACACTGATGGCCGAAGGCTATTCCAACAAGCAAATCGCCGATACCCTGTTCCTTACCGAGCACACCGTGAAATCACACGTGGCCAGCCTGTTCGCCATTCTGATGGCCAGCAACCGCACCGGCTGCGTTCAGAGCGCGGTGAAACGGGGCGTACTGACTCTCGAGCACGGCGCTCAACCGGAAGCCGGGCCGCGCGGCAGATAGTCGTGAATCACGGTGCGCAATTGCGCCGGGCGCAACGGCTTCTGCAATACCTCATAGCCACTGGCGCGGGCCTCGCGCAGCACCCGCGCATCGGTGTCCCCGGTAATCAGTACGCCCGGCAGAGCCTCGCCGAAATGCCGGCGCAGCGTGTTGATGGCGGCAATACCGCTGTCACCGTCGCGCAGGCGCAGATCCGAAAGCACCAGCTCCGGGCTCAGCGCGCTCTGGCGCAGCCTGGTCAGCGCCGCCATCACGCTTTCCGCCACGATCACCCGGCACCCCCATTTGCCGAGCATGGTTTGCATGGCGTCGAGAATCTCCTGTTCATCGTCAATCACCACCACATTGCGGCCGCTTAAATCCCAACTGTGCCCGCCCGAGCCGGCCACCTGCTCCACCACCCGGGCCGGGTCGCCACGCGCCACCGACACGCCGAACACGCTGCCCCGGCCAGGCACGGAAGCCAGCGTCAACGGCAACGCCAACAGATCGCAAAGGCGCCGCACCAGGGCCAGCCCCAAACCCAGCCCCTGGGCACGATCCCGGTGCGGGTTCCCCAGTTGCAGGAACTCCATGAAGATGTCTTCGTGGTGAGCGGCATCGATGCCCTCGCCAGTGTCCCAGACTTGCAACAGTATCCGCCCTGCTCGCTGTCGCGCGGTGATCAAGATCCCTCCGGAATGGGTGTAGCGCACCGCGTTACCCACCAGGTTGCGCAACACTCGCTCCAGCAACAGGCGGTCGCAGTCGGCCACCATGGGCCGCGCATGCACGGTTAAGCGGATGCCCTTGGCGGCGGCGGCCTGCTCGAACTCAGCGGCCAGGGTGGTGAGCATGGCGGGCACATCGAAGGCGCTGTATTCGGGTTCCACCGCGTTGGCGTCCAGGCGGGATACGTCCAGCAGGGCGTCGAATAACTTGCACAACGCTTCCAGCGACATCTGAACCCGCTCGAACAGCGCCTCGCGCTCGGCTTCGTCACGGGTTTCCTTGAGCACGCCGACAAACAGCGACAAGGCATGCAGGGGCTGGCGCAGATCATGGCTGGCGGCGGCCAGAAAGCGCGATTTGGCAAGCGTTGCCCGTTGCGCTTCGCCGCTCTTCGCTTCCAGAGCCAGTGACATGGCGTGGCTCTCATAACGCAGGCGGATCTGTTCACGCAACGAGCGGTTGAGAATCCTGGCGAACCTGACCCCGGCCAGAAACACCCATCCCATGCTCAGCGCCAGCAGCCAGTAAAGCGGTTGGGCCTGGGCCGCGAACGCCAGCGCCAGACCGAGCAGAATCGGTCCCGCGTATACGGCGAACAACGGTTTGCAATAATGGGCCGGCACCACATTGCCGATTGCCAGCACCAGCGCGATGGTGATCACAAAAATATGATGCTCGGTGGTTCCATACGGGTACATGAGGCAAAAAGCGCCGCCCCACAATGCACCCAGATAAAGGCGGCTGAAAATCAGCCGCCGCTGCCAGGGCGCCACCTCGCGGTAGCCCACCCGGCGGCTCTGATACCGTTTCGCCAGGCCACTCTGGTAAACCACCCCCGCCAGCATCGCGATGCCCCAGCCCAGCAGCCAGAACGACGGCACCCGCTGGTAGTGGGCAACGGCCACCATCAACACCACCGCCACCTTGGCCAGCAGGCCGCCCCCGGACATGCCCATAAAGCGGCTGATCGCCTCATGGGTGATACGCGCTTCCAACTCCGCGCCTTCGACACCGGGCGGCATCGTCGCTGCATTGTTCATTTGAGTTGTTCCCCTGGCGTCAGCGCCGCGCGCTGGCCACCCCTGGTGCCGTCGCCGCCGCGCTTGCAGGGCGAGCCGCTTTATTCTTGAGGGCGCGGCCTCAAGGCAGAAGTTCCACCACGATCGCCTGTTGAACCTGCTTGGCCGGCTGGCCGCCCTTCGGTTGATCAGTATAGGTGAACCCGCCTACCAGATTGCGGCCCGGTTCCAGGTGCAGGCTGGTGTTCATGCGTCGGCGGGTTTCGACTTCTTTATCCCGTTCGAGCTGGGCGATGTCCAGGTCGTAAAGATCCGGCCCGCGACGTTGGATATCGATGTCATAGCCGCCACCGGAGTAAAGCCATTGGGTTTGCCGTTCGCTGTGTCGCAAGCGGACCAGCACGGTCACGGTATCGCCGGCGGTCTCCCGGCTCACCGAGATCCCCCTGCCTTCGCCCGGCTCACTGGGGAAAACACCCAGCAAATAGCCGCCCAAAGCGACCAGCGTGGCGATCACCAGAAGCAGCAGCGGCCATCGGAACGATTTCATTCAGCCTCTCCGTTTGCCGAAAAGCGGCGCAAACCCGCCCGCCCCACAGAGTGCCGCGCCGCGCACCACCCGGCAACCATAAAAAAGGCCCGCGTTCCGCGGGCCTCAGCAGGCTGCCAAAGGCAGTATCAAATCAGCGCTGTCGTATCGGAAAAGAAATCGCTTTAAAGGTGAATGCCGCACTCGGTTTTGCTGTTGCCCTGCCAGCGACCCTCGCGGCCCTCGCCTTTCCAGGTGCAGTGGCTGCAACCGATCGAGTGGTAGCCTTCTTTCACCATCGGGTGAAACGGCAGGTCGTGGGTCTCGATGTACTCGTCGCGCTGTTCGCGGGTGACGTCGATCATCGGGTTGAATTTGATCATGCCACGACGCTCTTCGAAGATTTCCAGGCCGGCGCGATGCTCGGTCTGCCAGCTCATCAGGCTGGAAATCCAGAGATCGTAATTTTCCTTGGCCTCTTCGAGCGGGGTCACTTTGTTGACCTGGCAGCACAGATCCGGGTCGGTGCGCCACATTTCGTTGTCCTGGGACACCTGATGGTGCTGAGGATCCGGTTTCACATCGATCACATTAAGATTGAAGCGCTCCACCAGGTAATCCTTGTACTTCAGTGTCGCGTCGAAGTGATAGCCGGTGTCGATAAAGTGCACCTTCTGCTCGGGGCGGATGGTCGAGATGATGTGCAGAAAGTACGCTGAGGTGGCGGCGAACGACGACGTCACCATCACCTTGGCCGGGTTGAAATCCTGGTAAACGCGACGGATGCGCTCTTCAAAACCCAGCGGCGCATAAATGCGGTTGAGATCGGCGATGGCGTCCCGGGACAGCCCGGCGCTGTTGTCGCCTACCCGTGTAATCAGCTGCGCGTTACCCATATCGTTGGTCCACCTCAGGATCGAAATGCGATTTGAGACGCCATGATAAGGGCGTTCCACAGCATATAAAGAAATATATGGTGATAGTTTTATACGTAAATTGAATATGCGATGAACAGCAATTCCGGAACTTGGCGGCTGCCATCTGTCCCACTTATCGGGAGCGCATTGGAGATCGCCTCCCCTTTAGTCGTCATCCAAGGAGTTTTTTATGAAAAAGCGCGCACTTACATTGTCCGCCTTGCTGATCGCCGCCAGCGGTGCCGCCATGGCCCAAAGCAGCCCGCCGGAACGCCAGGCGCCCACGCCCCCTCAGAGCAGCAACCCCCAGGCCCGCCAGGCGCCCATGCCGCAATCTTCGGATATTTCCGACGATGAGGTAGAAAAATTCGCCGAAGCCCAGGGCAAAGTGCAGGACATCAAAGGCAGCTACCAGGAAAAGGTGCAAGCCAACGCCAAGGAACCGGAAAAGGCCATGCAGATTCAACAGCAGGCCCAGCAAGAGATGGTGCAGGCGGTCAAGGACACCGGCCTGGAGGTTCAGAAATACAACCAGATCGCGCAATTGGCTCAATACGACACCGACCTGCGGGAGCGCATCGAAGACAGCCGCTAAACCACGGCCGTCCACAACTCACGGAACAAACGCAATCAACGCCGGGGACCAGCCCGGCGTTTTTTATGCCCCTAACCCCGAAAACTGAACACCTATCCCCCCTTGCACGATATTTCCATTTTTCACCGCCCCTTACCCTTTGATATCAATAATTATTCCCATTAGCATCTGATTCCTTCCCGGGGCTCGGTCAGGACACGGTTGCGTTGGACAAAAAAGCAAAGGCCCGCTGGCTGAAGCGGTTTCACCAATGGCACTGGATCAGTTCCGCAGTGTGCCTGGTGAGCATGATTCTGTTCAGCGTCACCGGTATCACACTCAATCATGCCGGCGCCATCGCCGCCGAGCCGGTGATCACCGAACGTGCCCTGGCGCTGCCCGAGCCGGTCAGCGCCGCCCTCGCCGGCGTTGACCAAGGCCCGTTGCCGGCCCGGGTGCGGCAATGGCTGGAGCGTGAGCTGCCCATCGACGCCGATGCGGGCGAACCGGAATGGTCGCCTTCAGAGGTGTATCTGGCCCTGCCCCGCGCCGGTGGCGATGCCTGGCTGGCGATTGATCGCCAACGCCATGAAGTGCTTTACGAAGCCACCGATCGCGGCTGGATCGCCCTGCTCAACGACCTGCACAAGGGTCGCGATACCGGCCCGGTCTGGCGCTGGTTTATCGATATTTTCGCCGCCGCCACTCTGGTGTTCGCTCTAACCGGTCTGGTGCTGATGAGTCTGCACGCCAAACGGCGCCCGGCCACCTGGCCGGTCACCGCCCTGGGGCTGGTGCTGCCCTGGCTGCTGATTGCCCTGTTCGTTCATTGAAGGAGACGCAGATGACACACCGGTGGTTGAGCTCCGTACTGCTGGCGCCGTTATTGATCGGCGCCGGCCCCGTCACGGCGGCGGGTCTGGCCGTGGACCTGGAGGTGCCCAGATTGCGCGTGGCCGAATACCACGCCCCCTATGTGGCGTTCTGGATTGAGCGCGAGGACCACACCGTGGCAGCGCCCTTGGGGCTGTGGTACGACGACCAGGAAAAATGGCTCAAGGATTTGCGCCAGTGGTGGCGCCGCACCGGCCGCGGCCAGAGTGCCCCTTACGACGGCCTCACCGGCGCGACCCGCTCACCGGGCACCCACCGGGCGGATTTCACCGGGTTGCCCGCGCTCACTACCCTGCCCGCCGGTGACTATCAACTGGTGGTGGAAGCCGCCCGTGAAGTCGGTGGCCGGGAAGTGGTGCGCCTGCCGTTCCAATGGCCGGTGCAACAGGCCGATACCGTGACCGTCACCGGCAGTCAGGAACTGGGCGACGTGACGCTCACCCTGACGCCTTAACCGCCTTTTCTTCAGGAGCTTGCCCATGAAACCGTCTTCCATCGCTGCCGCCCTGCTGGTGCTGCTGGTTCTCACCCCCGCCGCCCAGGCCCACAAACGCTGGTTGCTGCCCAGCCACACGGTGGTCTCCGAGGCCCAGTGGATCACCGTGGACACCAGTTCCTCCAACGACATCTTCTTCGTTGATAAGCCTTTCCCGCTGCAGGGCCTGAGCGTCACCGGCCCGGACGGCAAGCCGGCTGCCACCGACAATCTGCTGCAAGGCCATCGCCGCAGTGTGTTTGACGTGAACCTGGCGGCGCCGGGAACCTACCGCATCACCCTGATGCGTCCGCTCACCGTGGCGATCTACGAACTCAATGGCGAACGCCAGCACCAGCGCGGCCAGGACCCGCAAAGCCTGCGCAACGCGCTGCCCAAGGGCGCCAGCAAGGTGCGGCTGGCCGAGGTCACCAGTCACCTGGAAACCTTCGCCACCGTGGGCGCACCCAGCGATACCGCGCTCAAACCCACCAACAAGGGACTGGAACTGGTGCCGGCGACCCATCCCAATGATCTGTACGCCGGGGAAACCGCCCGCTTCCGCTTTCTGATGGAAGGCAAGCCCGCCGCCGGCATCGAGGTCAGCGTGATGCCAGAGGGCACCCGCTATCGCGACCAGCAACAAGAGTGGACGGTGAAAGGCGACGACAACGGCGAAATCAGCCTGACCTGGCCGCGCGCCGGCCGTTATTACCTGGAAGCGACCTACAGCGATGAACTCGCCGCGCACCCGGATGTCGATAACCGCCGCATTCAATACATGGGCACCTTCGAAGTGCTGCCGCTGTAGCCCGCCGCCACGGCGATTGATCGAATAAATGGTGGTCACCTCGCCACTGAGCCGGTGGCGAGCACGCCGGCCAGCGGCTAATGTGAAGGGTCACTGGACGAACCTGACTTCGAGGAGGATGTTTATGCGCCGTTTTCTGATTGCCCTGCTCAGCCTTGCCGCCGTTGGCCCCGCCACCGCGCTGGCCGCCCCCACCGAATACACCCTGGACCCGGGCCACACCCAGGTGCGGTTTTCCTGGAGCCACTTTGGTTTCTCGGTGCCCGAGGCCAATTTCAACGAGATCAGAGGCACCATCAAGGCGGACCCCGACGCGCCGGAAAACGCCACCCTGGACGTCACCATTCCGGTCGCGGGCCTCGACACCCACGTGCCGCTGCTCAACGAACATCTGCTCAATAAACCAGAGTTCTTCAAGGCCGAGGCGCACCCGAACATCACTTTTAAAAGCAACCAGATCCGAAACATCAGCGAAGACAAGAAGCACTTCGATGTGGTCGGTATCCTGACCGTGAACGGCATCAGCAATCAGGTGGTGCTCGCCACCACCGTCAATAAAGTGGGCGAGCACCCGATGTACGACGGCGCGCCCGCCGCCGGCTTTAACGCCACCACCACCATCAAACGCTCCGATTACGGCATGAAAGCCTACGTGCCGGCGGTCAGCGACGAGCTGCAGGTGCGCATCACCGCCGAGGCCATCGACGCCGACGCCTACGCCAAGAAGATCGCCGCCGAGCAGAAAGCCGCCGAGCAACCGACCAAGCAACCCGCCAAGCAACAATAAGCCCCTTCAACCGCGCGCGCGGGGCGCTCCGCCGCCCCGCGCCGTCCCGCCCCGGAAAGTCCGTGCATTACGCGTAAAAATCCCGTATAGTCTTGCGCCCCTCGCCCCTGCTGGCCCCGCGCCAGTCTACTGAAAGGTCCACGCATGTCCCAAAGCCCTTCCGGGTTCGCCGATCTAGGCCTGCCCGCGTCCCTGCTGGACGCCGTTGCCCAACTCGGTTTCCAGACCCCTTCGCCGATCCAGGCGCAAAGCATTCCCGTGTTGCTGGAAGGCCGTGACCTTCTTGGTCAGGCGCAAACCGGCACCGGCAAGACCGCCGCGTTCGGCCTGCCGCTGCTGGCCCGGCTCGATCCGGCCAAACGGCATCCGCAGATGCTGGTGCTGGCCCCCACCCGGGAGCTCGCCCTGCAGGTTGCCGCGGCACTGGAATCCTTTGTTGGCAAGGGCATGGGCCTGCGCGTGGCGGCGATTTACGGCGGCGGCGAATACCGCACCCAGTTGCGCGCGCTCAGCGATGGCGCCCAGGTGGTGGTCGGCACGCCGGGACGGATGATGGACCACATTGAGCGCGGCACCCTGAAACTGGACGGCCTGCGCGCTCTGGTGCTCGATGAAGCCGACGAAATGCTGCGCATGGGCTTTATCGACGACGTGCGCTGGGTGCTCAAACGCACCCCCTCCAGCTGTCAGTTGGCCCTGTTCTCCGCGACCATGCCGTCGGTGATCCGCACCGTCGCCGAGGAGCACCTTAAAGACCCGGTGACGATCCGCATCGACGCCGGCGCCAGCGCCACCGCCGAGCACATTCGTCAGCGCTTCTGGCCGGTCGCCGGCCTGCATAAACAGGACGCCCTGTGCCGCATCCTGGAAGCCGAGGAACATGATGGCGTGATCGTCTTCGCGCGCACCAAACAGGCTACCGTGGAGCTGGCCGAACAGCTCCAGCGCCGTGGCCTGCGCGCCGAGGCGATCAATGGCGACATGCCGCAAAACCAGCGCGAAGCCACCGTGGCACGCCTCAAAAACGAGCGCATTGACCTGCTGGTGGCCACCGACGTGGTCGCCCGTGGCCTGGACGTGCCCCGGGTCAGCCACGTGTTCAACTACGACATGCCCATGGACACCGAAGCGTACGTTCACCGGATCGGCCGCACCGGCCGCGCCGGCCGCGCCGGCGAAGCGATTCTGTTCGTCTCGCGCCGCGAACAGGGCATGTTGCGCTCCATTGAACGTGCCACCGGGCAAAAACTGGAAAGCATGGAACTGCCGTCCACCGAGGCGCTCAACCAGGCTCGCTTGAAGCGCTTCCAGGAGCGTCTCGGCCAAGCCATGGAGCATCGCGAAGTGGAGAACAACCAGGCGTTGGTGCTGCGCATGGCCGAGCAGATGGAGCTGGAACCCGCGCAACTGGCCGCCGCGCTGGCGACGTTGCTGTTCCAGAAAGAGCCGCTGTTTCTCAAGGAAGTACCGGCGACCAAACCGGCGCGCGAACGCGCCGACCGCCATGAACGCGCCGATCGGGGTGATCGCAAGGGCAAGAAAGGCCCGCGCATGGACAGCAAAAAACCGAACGTGCCGATGCGCACCTACCGCGTCAGCGTGGGCCAGGCTCATGGCGTGCGCCCAGGCAATCTGGTGGGCGCCATCGCCAACGAAGCCGGCCTGTCCAGCGCCATGATCGGTGCCATCCGCATTCACCAGGATCACAGCACCGTGGCGTTGCCGGAAACGCTCAGCGCCAAGCAACTTCACCAGCTGCGTACCGCCCGCGTGTGCCAGCAGGCGCTGGGGCTGGAAGCGGTTTAATCGGGGGCGCCACGGCGCCGCCGATGGCCGGCCTGGCGGGAGAACCGCCCACTAATTGGGGCTGCCCAGGCGAGGCCGCCTGGGCCGGACCGACTTACTTACCGATACGGAAACCGACCTTAACCACCACCTGGAAGTGCGCGACTTTGCCGTCTTCCACGTGGCCACGGGTTTCCATCACCTCGAACCACTCCACGTTTTTCACCGTCTCGCTGGCGGCATCAATGGCATTGTGAATCGCCTCTTCGATGCTGGTGGTGGATGAGCCGACCAATTCCAGCTTCTTGTAAACGTTTTGAGCGGACATAAACGAACTCCTTTCGCGTTGCGGTCTTTCAGGGTTGCGCTCCAGCGCCCCGATTTTCAAGGCGGCAATCGGAATCATTGGTAAAATCCGCGCAAAACCGATACCGGTGCGGCGATGCGCGGACGCGCTGGCACGCCGCGCCGGGGTGGCGGCCCGGCGACGAGCGTTTATACTTCGCGCCATGCAAACATCGACTCTGGTTCGTGGCGCCAATTTCTCCCGTTGCCGGCGCTACCGGTACGCGCTGTGGCGACGCTGGGCTGACGGCGAGGACTATGTGCTGCTGGTGGCACTGAACCCCTCCACCGCCGATCATCGCCGTGATGACCCCACCATCCGCCGCTGCATTGGCTATGCCCGCGACTGGGGCTATTCCGGGCTGTGCGTGGCCAATTTGTTCGCCTATCGGGCGACCTACCCTCAAGACCTGCTCAGCGCCGCCGATCCGATCGGCCCACGCAACGATCACTGGTTGCGCAAACTGGCCGGCGGCGCCAGCCTGGTGGTGGCCGGCTGGGGCAACCACGGCCGCCACCTGGATCGCGCCGCGCGGGTGCGTGCGTTGTTGCCGGACCCGCATTGCCTGCGCCTCAATGGTTCCGGCGAACCGGCCCACCCCCTTTATCTACCCAAGCGGCTGCGGCCTTTTCCGTTGCCCTGACCCTGGGTTGAACAGGTTGGCAGAGTCTTCACCTTAATAGGACTACAGTCTGTTCTTGCCAACCCTGGGGAGAAGGACCCGGTGTCCGAAGACCGCTTTACCCACCGTAATATCCTCACCGCTCGCGCGCTGGGCGTGGCCGGGCTGATTCCGTTTTACGCGCTCGCCGCCCTGGCCTGGCGTGACGATCTGCGGCCGTGGGCACTGCACGCCGAGGCCGGCTACGCCGCCGTGGTGCTTTCCTTTCTTGGCGCCGTGCACTGGGGCCGCGCGCTCGCCAGCCCGACACCCCGCAACCACATTGGCAGCCTGCTGTTTGGCATCAAACCCGCCCTGCTGGGCTGGTTCGCGCTGATGCTGCCGGTGGAGTTCGCCCTGCCCATGCTCACCGCCGGCCTGGTGTTCGTGTGGGGCACCGAGCAGATGGTGTTCTTCGAAACCCTGCCCACCTGGTACCGGCACCTGCGCCATCTGCTCACCGCGGGCGCCGCTTTCGCGCTGCTGATCGCCTGGGCGGCCGCGATGACGCCGATGTTCTAGGGCCTATTCACACTACTTGCATCCCAGGCCATGGAGCGAACCGACCGGCACAGGTAGACTTCCCCCTTGGAATGACGCTCTGGGGGATCGATCCGGGCGTCCGAGGTATTCGTCCCGGAGGGAACCATGCGTCACCACCTGCGCGCCGTGCTGTTCGCTGCTGTTATTGCCACCGCACCAGTGGTTGGCGGTTGCGACGAAAGCGCGGCCACTCCCGCCCCGCCCCAGGCCTCGCCAGCGGCGCTCACGTTTGAAAATAACGTGCGGCCGATCTTCGAACAAAAGTGCATTGCCTGCCACGGCTGCTACGACGCCCCCTGCCAATTGAAGCTGGAAACCCTGGAAGGGCTGGACCGCGGCGCCGCCAAAACCCCGGTGTACAAGCAACGCGCCGAGGCCGCCGCCCCCACCCGTCTGTTCGTTGACGCTCAGAGCACCGCCGACTGGCGCGATAAGGGCTTCTTTTCGGTCATCGACAGCACCACCGGCATGGAGCAGGGCCTGCTGTATCGCATGCTGGTGCTGGGGAAATCCCACTCGTTCGAGCCGGACCAGCCGCTGCCCGACGACGTCGCCCTGGGCATCGGCCGCGAAAACGTGTGCCCGTTGCCCGCGCAAATGGACGAGTACATCAAAAATCATCCGCTCGAAGGCATGCCCCTGGGCACGCCGCCGCTCACCGATCAGGAACTGAGCACCATCGAGGATTGGCTCAACCAGGGCGCCACCCTGGGCGACAGCGGCATCACTTTGAGCAAGGGCGAGCAGCGTCACATCCGTGCCTGGGAAACCTGGCTCAACCGCACGGATAAACGCCAGCAACTGGTGGCACGCTGGGTGTTCGAGCATCTGTTTCTGGCGCACCTGTATTTCGACGATGGCAGCGGCGAACGGCCAGCGCATTTCTTTACACTGGAACGCTCGCTGACGCCGCCGGGAACGCCGGTGAAACCGGTCGCCACGGTGCGCCCCAATGACCCGCCCGGCGAACACTTCTGGTACCGCCTGCGGCCGGTGCGCGGCGCCATCGTGCATAAAACCCACATTACGTACGCACTCACCGAGGCCAAGCGCGCGCGCATCGAGACGCTGTTTTTCGCCGAGCCCTGGAGCCTGGATGAATTGCCCGGCTACGGCGAAGACGAACGGGCCAACCCGTTTACCACGTTCGCCGCTTTGCCGGCGAAAGCGCGCTATCAGATCATGCTCGACGACGCCGAGTACTTCGTGCGCACCTTTATTCGCGGCCCGGTCTGCCGTGGCCAGATCGCCACGGATGTGATTCGCGATCAATTCTGGGCGGTGTTCCAGGACCCGGACCACGACCTCTACCTCACCGACAGCGACTACCGCGCCGAGGTCTCCGGCCTGCTGGGTCTGCCCGGCCAGGAAGGCAGCCTGCTCAAGCTCGGCCCGCAGTGGATCAAGTACACCCACGAGCGCAATCAATACCTGCGCCGGCGCCACCAGATCTACGCCAGCCAGGAGCCCGAAGGCCCCGGCTGGGAAAGCCTGTGGGCCGGCGACGGCGACAACAGCAACGCCCTGCTGACGATCCTGCGTCACCGCGACAACGCCTCGGTGCGCCAGGGTCTGATCGGCGATTACCCGCTCACCACCTGGGTGATGGACTACCCCCTGTTCGAACGCTCCTACTACAATCTGGTGGTCAACTTCGATGTGTTCGGCTCGGTGTCCCACCAGGCGCAGACGCGGCTTTATTTTGACCTGATCCGCAACGGCGCGGAGCAGAACACCCTGCGCTACCTGCCCGCCAAGGCGCGCAAGAAAGTGCTCGACAGCTGGTATCAAAAGACCGGCAAACTGAAACTGTTTGTCAGTTATGCCAGCGTCGACACCCGCACGCCCACCTCCATCGGCTACCAATCAACGACGCCGATGAATGAATTCAACGCCGGCCTACTGACTCACTTTCAGCACCTCAACGCCCGGCCCGATCCGATCAACCGCTGCGCCGGCGAGCATTGCTACCGGGACCACGTCAGCGCCTTGGAAAAGCAAGCAGACCAGGCCTTCAGCCGTATCGCCTCGATGACCGCCGCACGGCTCCCGGTGATCCACCACCTGCCGGAGGTCAGCCTGATCCAGGTGCGCGGCGACGACGGCGAACTGGCGATCTACACCTTGTTCCGCAACCGGGCCCACTCCAACGTGGCGTTCCTGCTCGGTGAATCGCTGCGTTATCAGCCGGAAAAGGACACCATCACCATCTACCCCGGCGTGCTGGCCAGCTACCCCAACTTCATGTTCCGGGTCGACGGCGGGCAACTGGATGCCTTCGTTACCGCCATGGCCGCCGCCCAGGACGACGACGATTTCAACGACCTCGTCGGACGCTTCGGTATCCGCCGCACCACCGCGGATTTCTGGCGCTATTTCCACGCCCCGACCCGCTACCTGGATCAGCATGAGCCGATTCAATCCGGGGCGCTGGACCTCAACCGTTACGAGAATCTTTGACCGGACGCCGGTGGTGATTATCGCTGTCCGCGGATGCGAAGCAGGGCACAGGGGACAGGCGCGGACACGGTCCGTCCGTTCACCGGCGTTTTCAACGGTTTCTTTCCAAAGCCCCCCTGGGCGGCGCGGAACGTTTCTAGTGGCACCGAATCGAGGTCAAGGTGGGCCCGCCCGGGACCGTGTTTGGCCATGGACGGCCAAACCCGAGCCCACATGGACGTGCTCGTGGCGTGTCCCGGGCGGGCCCGCCTTGACCTCGATTCACCCTCAGAACTCAGCCACCGCTCAGCGAGCCCAATGCCGGCACCCTATCAACTGTTCCCTGTTCCGCGAAGAACAAAAAAAAAGCCCCGCATAAGAGCAGGGCTTTGAAGTACCGTCATAGCTTGCCTGCCGAAGCAGGCTCCCGAGCCTGATGACGATATGCGACTCAGACGGGCCGGGGCCCGTTTAATACAGCGCGGTCTGTACAGAGGCCAACCCGGGTGACAGCAGACCGTTAATAAAGGCGGCAAAACGCTGAATCCGGTTGGCGATGGCGGTAATGATGGCAGAGGTCTCGCCGGGCTGGTATTGTCGCCCATGACTTATTCATGGTGATTTGCGACAAACAATGTATCAGGTCAGTGTTTTAGCCTTTAACGGCGTGTTCGCCTCGGCCCTCACCGGGGTGGTGGATCTGCTCAACCTCACCGGGGTGACGTGGAATCGTATCCATGGGCAACCGCTCAACCGGCAGTTCAAGGTGCAGGTGGTGTCCCGAGGCGGTGAACCGGTGCGCTGCACCGCCGGCATGCGCATCGCGGTGGACAACGCCATCGAGCGGGTCGATCAGTGCGATCTGGTGGTAGTGCCCACGATCGGCAATGAAATCACCCAGGTGCTCGCCCAAGAGCAGGACACCCTGGAATGGCTGCGTTTCCTGCACGCCGGTGGCGCCGACATGGCCAGCAACTGCACCGGCTCGTTTCTGCTCGCCGAGGCGGGCCTGCTGGATGGCCGCAAGGCCACCACCCACTGGGGCTTCAGCCCGTTGTTCCGGCAACGTTATCCGCAGGTCAATCTGGACGAGCGCGAGCTGATCACCCGCGATGAAAACATCTTCTGCGCCGGTGGCGGCACCGCCTGGCGTGATCTCACCATTTTGCTGGTGGAGCGCTACTGCGGCGCCGACATGGCCCGCGAGCTGGCCAAGGCGTTTGTCATCGACGTGCGCAACGACCCGCAAAGCGTCTACGCCGGATTGCCGGCCAAGACCTACCACCACGACGATCAAGTGCAGGTGGTTCAGGCCTGGCTGCATGAAAACTACGCCGACGCCACCACGCTCGCCGAGCTGGCTGGCCAGGTACATCTGAGCCCTCGCCAACTGCAGCGCCGCTTCACCAGCGCACTGGGCGAACCACCGTTGCAGTATTTACAGCGTGTTCGTATCGAAGCCTCGCGTAAGATGCTCGAGCGTGGCGCGGTCAATCTCAGCCATCTCGCCGAGCAGGTCGGCTATCAGGACGTAAGCAGTTTCTCGCGGCTGTTCAAGCGCCATACCGGGCTGTCGCCCAGCCATTACCGCCAACGCTTTACCCGCGTCGGCGCATTGCGCGACTGAACCGCGCCACCGGTGGCGCCTGGACTCGCCCGGGCGCAATCCGCACACTGGCGTGATGGACGACTATTACCAACGCCTCGACGAGGCCCTGAAGACCCTGGTCGGCACGCTCTGGGGGCCGCCCTTGGTGGTCCTGATGATGGGCGGCGGGCTGTTCTTTCTGCTCTATTCACGGCTGCTGCCCTATCGCCACCTGTGGCAAGGGGTACGGCTGATCCTGACGCCGCCGGATCAGCGCGACGAGGGCCAGCTCTCCCATCTGCAATCATTGAGCACGGCGCTGTCGGGCACGCTTGGCATGGGCAACGTGGCCGGCGTGGCGGTGGCCATCAGCGCCGGCGGGCCAGGCGCCATCTTCTGGATGTGGATGAGCGCGCTGGTCGGCATCGCCACCAAGTTCTACACCTGCACCCTGGCGGTGATGTACCGAGGCCGCGACAGCGAGGGCGTGTTGCAAGGTGGCCCTATGTACATCATCCGCGAAGGGCTGGGGCCAAACTGGCGCCCACTGGCCTACTTCTTCGCCGTCGCCGGCCTGCTCGGCACCATGCCGATTTTCCAGATCAATCAACTGGTGCAGGTGATCCGCGATGTACTGGCGGTGCCGGCGGGCTGGACCGGCGCCGACGACCATTTCCTGTTCGATCTGCTGATCGGCCTGCTGTTGGCGGCGGTGGTGCTGTGCGTGGTGGCCGGCAAACTGCCGCGCCTGGGGCGGGTCACCGCTGCCCTGGTGCCGACCATGGTGGGCGGCTATTTGCTGCTCACCCTGGTCGCCCTGTTCAGCCATGCGGAGCGCATTCTGCCGGCGCTGGCGCTGATCGTGCGCGATGCGTTCACCGGCCAGGCCGCAGCCGGCGGGGCGGTGGGCGCGATGATCATCACCGGCGTGCGGCGGGCGGCGTTCTCCAACGAAGCGGGGATCGGCACCGAAGCCATGGCCCACGGCGCCGCGCGCACCAGCGAGCCGGTGCGCGAAGGGTTGGTGGCGATGCTCGGGCCAATCATCGACACCCTGATCGTCTGCACCTGCACCGCCCTGGTGATCATTATCAGCGGCGTCTGGCAACAGGGCGGCGAAGACGGCGTCGGCCTGACCGCCGCGGCGTTCGCGGCCCTGTTCGGCGACAGCGGCGCCATTTTGCTGGCGCTGCTGGTGAGCGTTCTAAGCCTGAGCACGGTGTTCACTTTCTGGTACTACGGCAGCAAGTGCCTGGGCTTTCTGATCGGCGCCCGCCATCAACACCATTATGTGTGGTTCTATCTGCTGCTGGTGGTGATCGGATCGGTGGCGTCGCTGAGCGTGGTGGTGAGCCTGCTGGACAGCATGTACGCCCTGATGGCGATCCCCACGATGACCGCCAGCCTGTTGCTGGCGCCCCGGGTTAATCAGGCCGCGCGGGACTACTTCCAGCGTCGGCGTGATGATCATTGACAGCTTCTTGACGCGCACGGCCGCACCATGCGCTCAATCATAGGAGGATAGACCGTGAAAAACCTCTCCGTACTGCTGGTCGAAGATCACCGACAACTGGCGCAAACCGTGGTCGAGTTTCTGGAACAGGAAGGCGCCCTGGTGGATTACGCCAGTGACACCACCCTGGCGCGCTCCCTGGTGCAGGAGCATCACTACGACATCCTGGTGCTCGATGTCATGCTGCCCGGGGAAGACGGCTATACCTTCTGTGAGTACCTGCGCAAGGATCTGGCCGTGGACACCCCGGTGATTTTCATGACCGCCCGCGATCAGCTGGATGACAAGCTCGAGGGCTTCGCCCGCGGCGGCGACGATTACATCGTCAAGCCCTTCGCACTGCCGGAGCTGGTGGCACGGGTGCGAGCGCTGGTGCGCCGCGAGCGCCGCGAAGTCGCTCCAAATATGCTCAAGGTGGACGATCTGGAGCTCGATCCGGCCCGTCAGGAGGTCCGTCGCCAGGGCCAGATTCTCAAGCTTTCCCCCACCGCGTTCAGGATTTTACGAATTTTGATGCGCGAATCGCCCAAGGTCGTCAGCCGTGATCAGCTCGAACAGGAGTTGTGGGGAGACTTGGTGCCGGATTCCGATGCACTGCGCAGCCACTTGTATAACCTGCGCAAAGCCGTTGACAAGCCCTTTGCGAACGCACTTTTGGAAACCCTGCCCGGTGTGGGTTTCAGCATTCGCCCGCCGCGCGCTGCGTCGCAGTAGCGGTGCCGTGCGCTTGCGGTGCCGTCCGCACAGGACCACAATGGCGCAAAAATTTACAGTAGCGCTATGGTAATCGCTTATGTCTCGGGGGAAGTCTCACTCATTCAATGAGTTCGTCGACACGCAGCTCCATGATCTGCGTGATCGTTTTGGCATGGCCATGTGGTTTCTGATCCGCCGCCGCAATGAAGAGTGGCTGGCGTTGCGTGTGTGCGGTGACGGTTACGACCTGGAAGGCGGCAACATGCTGGCTTGGCGCGACAGTATCTGCTACCGCCGGGTCAACGAAGAAGGTCCGATCATCTGCCCCGACGTCAGTAAGGAGGCAGCCTATCGCAGCGCGCCAGTGACCAGCCAGCTAAAGATCGGCGCCTACGTGGGGCTGCCATTGCTGGATCAGCACGGCAATCTGTTCGGCACTCTGTGCGCCCTTGATCCTGAACCTCAGCGGCAATTGCATGATCCCACCATCCAGGCGGCGTTGCGCCGTCAGGCCCATCTGCTGGAAACGGCGCTGGTGTGGAACCTGGCCGGCCTGGACCAGCAACGCATCACCGACTTCTTTGAAGAGGAAGGCCGCGACCCGGAAACCGGCCTGCTCGACGCCGGCGGCTGGATCCGCATTCTCGATCGCGAGCGGGTACGCTGCCGGGACTATGGCCTGGACGCGATGATCCTGCGCCTGCATGGTGACCGCCTCTCTCTCGAGCGCCGCGAACAGCTCGCTGACTCGGTGGCCGCGCTGATTCGCGAGCAGGACATGGCCGCCCACCTCGGCGACGGCCAATTCGCCATTTTGCTGACCGAAAGCACGCCACATTGCGCGGCCCGGGTACGCGAGCGAATTCTTGATGCGCTTAACGCCAAGGACCTGTGGGTGGAGTGCAACGCCGAGCCGCTGACCTTGCAGATCGGCTTGGCCCAGCCCCATGTTTTGCTGGACGGCGCGGTGCACTGATTCAGTGTTCAGTGTTCAGTGTTCAGTGTTCAGTGTTCAGTGATTGACCGGCGTCGGGGCGGGTGGGGTTAGTGGAATCGAACCCGCACGGCGGTGCCCTTGCCGGGTTGGCTGGCGACCTCCAGGGCCCAGTGGAAACGCTCGCAGAGGCGTTGCACGATGGCCAGGCCCAGCCCATGGCCACTCTCGTTGCTGTTGCCCCGTTCAAACGGTTTGAGCATGCGGGCCAGTTCTTCCTGGTCCATGCCGGCGCCGGTGTCTTCCACATGGATCGAATCGGCATCGACGACAATGGTGACCTGCCCGGAACCACTGTAATTGATCGCATTGCGCACCAGGTTGGTGAGCACGATATTCAGCACCGTTTCCGACGCATCAATGTTCAGCAACGCTGACTGGCGCACCTGAAGGCGGATCTGCTTACGCTCGGCCAGCGGCATCAGCCGTTCCATCAGATTCACCGCCACGTCATTGACCACCAGTTCTTCGGTGAGAATCTCCCGTTGCTCGGTGCGCGCCAGCAACAGCAGCGTCTCGACCAGCGCTTCCATGTCGTCCACGGTGTCGCTCATGCGGCTGATTACCGGCCGATCTCCGATCTGGCTGGCCAGCAGTTCCAGGTTGGCGCGGAACACCGCCAACGGTGTGCGCAACTCGTGGCTGGCGTCGCGGGTGAATTGCCGCTCACGATTGACAAAGCGGAGCAGCCGTTCGGAATACGCATCCAACGCCGAAGCGAGAATGCCCGCCTCCGATTCCGGGTCCTGTTTGAGGGCGTCGAGATCCGGCCGCGCCGACGCCGGGTCGCTGACGTCGGTGTGACGCAACGCCTCCGCCAGTTGCACCAGCGGCGACACCAGCGCGCGTGCTTTGCGCCAGCCAATAAAGGAACTCAGATAAATCACCAGCAACACCGCCGTCAACGGCAGGATGCCAAACAGAAACGCCAGTACCGAGACCCGCTGCTCGTCGAAGATCAGATACAGGCGCGCACCGTCGTGATGCTCGATATAAACAATCGGGTTGGCACCATCCAGATGCACCCTGCCGTAGCCGTCGCGGCGCTGTCTGAGCACCTCGGGCACCGGATCGCGGGTGTTGTCGTCGACCAGCAGGCCGAGCAGATGGCGGGTGTTGGGGCGCGGGAAATCCGTTTGCCGGTCATACAAGGACCAATAGTGCTCCGCTTCCTTGATCAGCGCTTCCTTGACCAGAACCCGCTCGATGATCTGCGCCGTCGCCCACACCCCGAATACGGTGGCCAGACTGATAAACAGAATCTGGATCAGGTACACCCGGGTCAGGCGATGCTGGACACTCTTGCGCATTATTACCGCTTCCGCTGAAACACATAGTGGGCAACGAACCATTCATCGCCACCACCATAGTTGAACAGTTCCGCGCAGGCCATGAAGAACATGCGCCAGCGTTGCAACCAGAGCGCGCCCTGCCCTTTGCCGTAACCCTCGTCGAGCAGCGCGACAAGTTCGCCACGGCGGGCGTC
>TARA_R110001606_G_scaffold41488_6_pt1 | contig 90170 bp, 68 predicted proteins | sample TARA_R110001606 | Tara Oceans TARA_R110001606 (sample SAMEA4398315) | marine metagenome | biome: Polar Biome; feature: [SRF] surface water layer (ENVO:00010504); material: water (ENVO:00002006), including particulate matter (ENVO:01000060) such as... | depth 5 m
CGCAGTATTCAGCACTGCTTTCGTCATCACAATTACCGATGCCAATGACGCACCGACTGCCGTATCACTTAACGCTAGCGAATTCACTGAGAACCTCCCTATTGGCAGCGAACTGGCTTCCTTGACCACAACCGATCAGGATGAAACCGACAACCACACCTACACGCTGGTTACCGGCGAAGGTGACACCGACAACGCAAGCTTTACCATCAGTGGCAACAAACTACTGGCCAATACAATATTTGATTTTGAAACGAAGGCAGCCTACACCATTCGAATCCAAACAGAGGATAGCGGCGGAGAGGTGTTCAGCCAGGCTTTTGTACTGACTATTATCAATGCCAATGACCTCCCATCTGACATCCTTCTTTCATCCAGTGTAATTACCCAACAGATAGTTGGGGGTATTGAGGTTGGAGTGCTCAGCACTACAGATCAGGATGCCAGTGACACACACACGTATGGATTGGTCGCTGGCGACGGTAGCACCGACAATACCCTATTTAGCATTACTGATAATATGCTTCTAACGAACGAAGCAATAGCCAACAATAAAAAGGAAGGCTACTCAGTCAGAATTCAATCAAAGGATGCTTCAGGAGGAGTGTTTAGTAAAGTGTTTTCTATTTCCACGGCCAATCTAAAGGCCGAGCAGGTGATTACCTTTGAGCTTCCGGCAAATCTATATCCTGATGAATCACCAGTTGCGCTTTCTGCGAGTTCAACCTCAGAGCTGCCGGTCAGCTTAGTGCTTGTCAGTGGCCCGGCAACGCTGGATGGGAATCAATTGACACTGACAGGCTCCGGAGAGGTAGTTGTAATGGCTACTCAAGCCGGAAGTGAAGACTTTCTTCCCGCAGCAAATGTTACCCGGACATTGATAGTAAAACCCTTTCTTAGCCTGGTTGTGACCGTCAATAAACCCGAAGCCGTGCTTCTTGCCGCTGGAACGGCCACCCTATTGAGCAGTGAGGGCAGCATAATTAAAGAAGCTACAGTAGGTGATGGCAGTTTGCAAATGGATGGATTGAAAGCAGGAAACTACATTCTGCAAATTACACCGGGAGAAGAGGAATCTGAATTGGTCAATACAACCTTTTACCCATCGGCGGTCAGTTTTGAAGAAGCCGAATTCATTTCTCTTACCGAAAATACTTCGCTTAGCATAACTATGCTGGCAAGGAAAGAAGTGGTGCAAGGACTGGAAACACCGTCGGGCTCATTGCAACTTTATCCTAATCCGGCGAGTGACCAATTGGTAGTTTCGCTGAGCTTCAACGAGCTAAAGGCACTTGAGAGCATACGACTGTATTCGATGGATGGCCAATTTTTAAGGAACCTGTCAGTCGAGAAAGGGCAGGCCAGCCTTTACTTAGATGTTAAAACATTGGAACCCGGCGTTTATTTCTTGCGACTCACGTTTCAGGATGGCATTAGTACCGGGAAGTTTCTGAAGGAATAACCTGCCCTAATCAAAGATTATAAAGAAGGTCGCCCAGTGCGACCTTTTTTTGTTTCACCCTGTCGGAAAAGATAAATCTGGCATTGGAGTTGCTATGTCTTTTTCATTTTAAAACTCAATATGAAAAGACTAGCGTTTATTTTTTTAGCAGCAGTTTCATGCAAAACTGCTCAGGTATCACTTCAGCAAGACTTCGCCGCAAGGGCAGAGTTGTACGAGGTTCAGGGCAAAAATGGCTGGCAGGTCAACCAGGTCATTAAATTTGGCCCTTACGAAACAAGCAAGATTGACCGCAGCATGACCTTCAGTTATCATGTTCCCTTCCTTGTTGACTTTTCCGGCGGAAAGGAAAGCCTTGCTTTTAACATAGTAAACAAAGAGGCTGGCGCTGGGGTAAACTTTCTGGGAGACAGCCGCCTGAAGGATAACCACCTTTCCCTGGCCAAAGGGTATTTTCAGATTCCTCTGAAGCAAAAGGATGTCTTTGCAGGCGCCATCTATTTTTCGCAGCCAGAGCTTCAGCGCTTCGACTTTCTTTTGCTCAACCCAAACAACCAGCAACCGACCGCCAAGTGTCAGGGAGTAGTTTTGGATGAAAAAGGCGATGACTACTTTACCATAAAAGGAATAACCAAACTGCAAGGGTCAAAAATCCCTCAAACACAGGTGTTTGGCTATGAATTCCTCCAGGGCGACAAAGTGGTAGGGGCCGTCGAAACCCTCAACAAAGGAAGGGTGTGGTTCGACACGTCGTTAAGTGAAAGAGACAGGCTATTGTTATCGAGCCTGGCAACCGGACTGCTTGTGAGAAACAACTTGCAGGAAGAAGTAGAGAACCTGTAAAAGGACTTGAACAAGAATGAAAGCCCTTCATCCGATATGGCATGAAGGGCTTTCGATTTCTGGCTATTTCCTTACTTCAATATACCTCACTTCTCTCACCGGCGTATTGTCCTCCGTCATGCCTTCCACCACAATCCGGTAAACTGTAGGTGTGTCAGCGGCATAAAAGGAAAACCCGGCTTTACCTGTTTCACTATCGGTGGTGAGGGAAGGATTCCAATAAATGGTGGTGCGGGTGTCAGGCTCACTATGGCTTTCCTTTCGCTGAGAATAATTGGGTGCTCTGAATTCCTGTGCCGGGGTGTAACCTTTTATCGTGTAGAGACTGAAGCCGTCTTTATTGAAAATGGTGGGTTTTTCGTCAGCTCTTCTTTCGCCTCTCGTTGTTTCGACCATGATTACCCCGTTAAATCCAGCAAGGCCGAAAACTCCGGCATTGTTAGTATAGACTGTTATACTTTTAATGTCTGCCGGGTTGATAGTAGCCAGATAGGTCATTCCGCTTTCTCCCATAGGGTCAGACCCGGTCGGCTCCGAATATCTTTGGCCGTCGATGATGATAAGAGGAGGTGCCGTATTCAATCCCCAATTTTTTCTATACATTCCATGTTGATTAAAGCCAGGCATTCCCCTTTCAATAATGGACATCACCCCCTGCCCGGAAGATCTCTGAATATCCTCCTGGGTAAAAGTTTTATCGCCAGGGCCAAAGCCATAGTTCCTTTCTGACAGAGGTTCAATCTTGGAGCTTTCTACCACCACTTCATTGAGCAATGTATAGTCGACATCGGTCGGGAGTGAAAAGATGGGCTGCGGCAGCTCCTGTTCTTTAACAGTCAGGTTGAGGTTGGTAAGCTGTGCTTTTACTTCTGGTACAGCTTGCTTTGCCAGCACCACCGATCCGTATGGCCTGCCTTTTTCATTGATCGCAGCCATCGCAATGGCTGAGCTATCGTTGAACTGTAAACCACTTGCCCAAAACTTACCAGTCGAGTCGGCTGCTACCACCCCATAGTCTTCGTATTCGCCTTGCACTATAGTAATATTGGCGGCTTCGGGTTCTCCTTTTTTGTTGAGAAACTGCCCACTCACACTAATGCCATATTCGATTTGATGTTGTGGTTGGGTAAAGTAGGGGGTAGGCTTTCCGTTAAGCACCCAGTTATAGGCTTGCTGTAGTGTTGGGCTTGTTGGAACCGAGGCTACCCGAAGTGTGTCAGTAATCGACACAGTCAGATTGGAGGAGATAGCCCCTCCGTCAGTGTCCGTTACGCTCAGAGACACTTGCACTTTGTCGCGGAGTCGGTAACGGCCTTTGTCAGTGCTGATCGAGATCAGTAAATCAGGATCGGTCATGTTAGCGCCGAGCACCGTTGTATTTACTACCGTCTCGTAAAGATTAATTATTGGCAGGGGCTGGTAAGTGATGTCGCTCGAAGGGAAGTTCTGCATCCATCGTGTGTAGGCCCTTAGGTTGTAATCGCCGGCTTGTATATATGACGGAAGAGCAAGTTGTCCGGTGACTTTACCATTCTCAATCGGAAATACCTCTGTTTTTACTATCTGGCGGAATGGGTTGATCACATCAACATAAAGCACCCGGCTCAGGGTGTCGGCCATCAGGGCGTTCTGGTACAGCATTTGGCCACTGAACCAAATGGTTTCGCCAGGGTAATAGTACGGCTTGTCCGTAATCAGATGGGGCTTCTCACGAAGGCTATTCTGCTTGTATTGCTGTTGGGCGATCATGATTTCCTCCGTCGAGCTGAATGCCGACACTGTGTCGCCCGGGGTGTAATTGTGAGGGAGCAAATGAGCTACCCTGGCCCTGGCCATGTGTCCCGAGATGACAATATCTGAGGGATCGAGAGGCACGCCTTTGCTCGTCACTTCCGTGGAGCCCCCCTTAAGGGTAATCCAGCTAATGGGATGGTAAACGTCGTGATAATAGGTGTTTGGCCACGACATGCCAGTGTAGTGCACCTCCAAACGTTTGGAAGAAACGATCTTGAACTCGCCGATTTGCTGTCCTGGCCTGATGGCCCTGTCCAAAGAGAAAGCCTCAATGGAATTGCCTCTTTCATAGTCGAAACTATTGGTTCGGATATGTGTAAGCCCGAAACTTTTTGATTGATAAATATCAAAATGTTGTGCGCTGAGGTCGTTTCTTATCATCGACTTGAAGAGATGCCGCAATGAAGACTGATAGGCTTTTTGCCTGTTGTCCACCCATTTTTTTGACATATCTTCAAAAAGAGTGTCCATTTCTACAAACTGTACCGGGCCTTGATACAAAGTGCCATTCCGGGTTTGGTTGAATACATTCAAATGATAAATCAGCTTGTAACCCAGCGCCATGTTTTCAATTTCCAAAGGCTGGTTGAAGGTGGCGGAAAAATAGCGCATCCCATCGCTGGACTTTCCTTCCTCGAAGTCAATGGCCCATGGGTTGAGAATTTTGGTTTTATTTACCAGTGGGTCGTATCTGCTGCCGATAAAAACTTCTTCAAACCTTTCGAGCTGTTTTTCCCATTTTCTGTCCCTTCTTGAGGTAAGCTCTACCTCGTCGAGCTGTTTTTCCTGAGGAGCCAGGGAGAAGTCCTTCTGTAGTGGCTCTCCTTCTTTGAGGTCAATCGATACCGACTTGGTAATATAGCCAACGAAGGAAGCAGCTAAAGTCATTTTTCCCGGGCTGACTCCTTTCAAGACGTACTTGCCGTCGGCGTCGGTCACCGTACCAATAGTGGTGTTGTCGACAAATACATTCGCAAAGGGGAGGGGGTCGCCTGTAGTATTGTCAGTAACAAGACCATTAATTGCCTGGCCTTTTGAAACAAAAAAGCCAAACAGAAGCAACAGGATTAAAAGAGGGTGACTAAAATGTCTCAATCAGTGTGTTTTTAAGTAGGTATAAATTTTAAACAATAAGTGATCAATATACGCTTAAATTGGAAGTTACCAGCACCTTTTTTGTGTGAAAATTTGCTTGATGCTTAGTCTGCGCACAGTTGGCAGCGGTCGATTTATGGCCTAAACAATTCCCAACCTGTTCAGCTTTGCGAACTTTTAATGCGCTATATTTGTACCCTTATTTGCAAAATATGAATTCCGGGGCCGACTGGTTTTGACAGTAAGGACGGATTTTGTGCTTGCGTGCCGGGTGATGAGTGTACATCCGTGAGCAATTCACTCAAACAACAATTGGCGAATCTAATTACGCCATGGCTGCTTAATCTTAACTTAACGTTGAGGTAAAGGCTTAAAGGGTTGAGTCCGCCAGCTGGCGGATTCCCCAGCCACATCCACCAGTGCCTCGTTCTTCCGGTGCTGATTTTGGGTGTCGACATGGTTGAACTAGTGGGTGAGAGGCTACTAAGCACCTGCGAAATTAAGTGGCTAAGCTGTGCGTTGGTATGTTGCCTACCGGCAAGCAGTCGAAAATTCAATCGGTAACTATGCATGTAGACGGTACATTTTTACCTTATCTGGACGAGGGTTCGACTCCCTCCGGCTCCACACAAAACCCGCTTAGGCGGGTTTTTTTATGGAGCCGTCGGGGCTTGCGCTACATGCTGGCCTCTCACTAAATCGCTCCACTGGAGCGATTCTTTACGCTCGATCCTCTCCGGCCCACTAAAATCACCCTTATGACGGGTTTTTTTCTGGAGCCGGAGGGGCTCCCCTGCATGCTGGCCCCTCGCTAAAGCTTCACCGGAGCCTTTCTTAACGCTCAGTCCGCTCAGGTGCTATTTTGACTAAAAGAAATTATCTGTAAGCCCTTCATTTCCATGATTTCGTTTTTATTATCTTTAGAAGAGTCAGGTTGATATGTGCCCTATGGTTAATCTCTCATAAATAAGTTTCCGGCGATGAGAAGAAATCCCTTTGATCGAATCGTAGTGTTGATGATTTTAATGGTGGTGACTTCATGCGACAGAGAGACCATTGGAATAATTGAAGACGAAGTCCAAATCATCGATTCATTGGTCAAGGTAGAGGGGTACCTCTCTTATCAGGATGGAGTAGGGTATCTGGACTACATACTCAAAAGTGAAGACAACAAACCTCCTGTTTCGTTGTCCACAACAGTTTGTGACGATTTGCCAGACAGCCTAAAAAAGAACACAAGGGTTTTGTTTGACGGAGATTTGATTGCCAAGAAAATAAACAACAATACGCCGTGTGTGACCGATTTCAAAGCTATTGATTTATGCGGTACTCCTTACCTAAGCCTGGGTTTTGATAAACAACTTCACCCCATTTGCGTTACCTCTTCCACCGAAATTAACCGTGAGGTAGCAGATAAACTCATTACTACTCGTGAAATGCTTGATGTTGAACTGGCATTGCTAGGCAAAGAACTTAACTCGCCGATAGATTTTGCCATTAATGATGTAGTGTTTTTAAGACGGGGCGTTCAGCCGTCTGGATGGGATATTCAGGTCGATTTTTCCCGTGATGAGACGACCAAAAAGTGTATTTTCCGACATATAGTTAGAGATTGGAGTCATACTAAGGTAGGTGGAGGGCTAAACTTCTTTTATGCTATCCCGAATGTGCCAGATGGATATTCATTTGAAATGGTTAAGGAGACCAGGCAGATGGAATAGTAGTTGGCAATGCGATAAGCCTTCCTGAGGATAAGGTCTCTTCGCCTTACGCCTGCCAAACGATGTGGATAACTTTTCTCCTCCTTCCTCATATTAACTCCTCTTTCATTTCATTTAATTTCCGATTCAGGATAAATTGCCTGCTCGATAAGGAGCCCCGATGGAAAGCTTTGTAGTATCAGCAAGAAAATATCGTCCCCTTGGTTTTGATGAGGTTGTAGGTCAGGAGCATATCACTACCACCCTAAAAAATGCCATAGACCAGAACCATCTGGCCCAGGCATTGCTGTTTTGCGGGCCGAGGGGAGTAGGCAAGACTACCTGCGCACGTATCGTCGCCCGGATGATCAACGGATTCGATAATGCCAACCCGTTGGCCACCGGCAACAACCTGAACATTTATGAGCTGGATGCTGCGTCCAACAACTCGGTGGATGACATCAGGAATCTGATCGATCAGGTGCGGTACCCACCCCAGCAGGGCAACTACAAAGTATATATTATCGATGAGGTGCACATGCTCTCCACCCAGGCCTTCAATGCGTTTTTGAAGACCCTGGAGGAGCCGCCTTCCTATGCCATTTTCATTTTGGCGACAACGGAAAAGCACAAAGTGATTCCAACGATCCTGTCTCGTTGTCAGATTTACGATTTTAACCGGATCGAGATTTCGGACATCACCACACAGCTGCAAAAAATTGCGACGAATGAAGGCATTGAAGCTGAAGAAGAGGCACTTCATCTTATCTCACAGAAGGCCGACGGGGCGCTGAGAGATGCGCTTTCTATTTTCGACCTGATTGTTACCTTTTCGTCTGGCAACAAAATCACCTATCAGGACACCATCAAGAACCTCCATATTCTTGACTACGACTATTATTTTAAAGTGGTAGATTTCTTTTTGGAAGAAAACCTGTCAGGCGTGCTGCTCATTTTTGATGAAATCATCAGAAGCGGCTTCGATGGGCACAACTTTATCAACGGACTCAGCGAACACCTTCGCAATTTGATGGTTTGCAAAGACAAGGAAACGATTTCTCTCTTGCAGGTGGCGCAGAGCATCAAAACAAAATATAGCGACCAATCTTCGAAAGCCTCTCTTTCTTTTCTTCTCTCGGGGCTGAACATTTTGAGCCAGTGCGACATACAATATAAGGCCAGCAAAAACCAGCGACTTCATGTGGAGCTGGCGCTTATGAAGCTGACACATTTGAATGCGGCCTTTTCTCTCGCCAGCTTGCCCGCCCCTGAAAATGGGGCAAAAAAAAAAGTGAGCTAACAGCTGAAAAGCCCAGTGAAACCAATGGTGCAATAGGAACAACTTCACCTCGTCCGGTTGTAACCGGCTACAAGAGCGGCACAGAGAAAAAAGAAACCCCGAGTATTTTTCCCGTCAAGACGGAAAAGAAGGAGGTAGTGCTGGAAGCGAAGCCGGATGACACCCAGGAGGCTGTGGCCGTTAGTCAGCTTCCTTCGTCAGACTACACGCAAGATCAGGTCACCGAAGCCTGGCAGAAATTTGCGCAGCAGAAATCAGCGGGCAAAATTTCCGACTCACTGAAGATGATTTTCAAGAAGCCATTGCTGAAGAGAGAGGAGTCGGTGGTTGAAATAGAGCTGTCTACAGACATTGAACGTAAATTTTTGAAAGTAGAGGAAACTGAGCTGGTTCAGTTTTTGAGAAAGGAGCTTTCTAACCCAACTGTCACACTGCGGATAACGATTAAAGAGGCTGAATTGAAGCAGAGACTCTACACTGACAAGGAGAAGTTCAACTACCTGGCCGAGAAGCAGCCTTTGCTACTCAAGCTGAAAGAAAAGCTTTATTTAGACACAGATTTTTAGGCCTCTGCGGCGGCAAGCTCCATCAGGGCTTTTTCACTCAATGGCTTGGAAATAAACTGGTGAACAAACCTGTTGTTCAAAAACTGGTTGATGTCCCTCTTGTTGTTGGAACTTGACAATACGACCACTTTGATTTTTTCGTGCAACTGGGGCGGAAAGTTTTCATATTCGTAGAGGAACACAAAGCCATCCACAATAGGCATGTTAATGTCCAGGAAAATAATATCGGGGATCTTATCGAGGTCGTTTTGGTTTTGATGTAAGTATTCAAGCGCACTTTTTCCCGTATTCTTTATCAGGATGCTTTCGGAAAAATTGACATGCTCCATTATCTTCTTACTAAGAAAATTGTCGGTATCATTGTCATCCACAAGCATGACAAGGCTCACTTTCGGGGTACTATTTAGTTGAAATTCTTCCACTTAATAAAAGCTCTAGGCTAAACTGTCAGGTTGAATGATAAAAAGAAACGGGTAACAAAATGAAAAAGCTGACTGACTGAGATTTTAACTTTAAATTTACGCTGTTAAGGGAAGAAAAAAAATCAATCAGTAACTTTTAGGTTTTCACCAATCGAAAGGACAAAATTTGATTTATCGTTCATTTTCATCAGTTTTTCTATAGCGATATCGTATTTTCTGGCAATGGAATACATTGTTTCGCCGGGTTGCACCACATGCACCGTCACTCTGTTGGCTGGCAGCACCGACGGATTTAAAACCTCCTTTACATCACTGGTGTCTCGCTTGATCAGCAGTAGCTCTTGTCCGATCGAAAGTATGCTGTTGTCGGAAAGGTCATTCCACTGCTGCAGCTCGGCTTTGGTAACGCCATAGCGTCGTGCAATGCCGTACAGGGTTTCTCCCTTGTTGACAACATGAATATCCCGGGCAGCCTCCCTGTTCGGAGTCAAAGCCGGCTCCTCTTGCTTTGCTTGCTCAGCAGTTGAAGTATTGACGATAGGTTCAGGCGCTTTTTGCTCTTCGAAAATGAGCTCTTCGGTGGCCAAAGCAGGCTCTTCATCGAAAGGTTTTACTACCTCTGCAACTTGTATTTCTTCCTCTCGCACCACTACTGCCGGCTCCCTTCGTGGGGGTGCTGCAGGCTCAGTTTTGACTATTGCCGGTAAATAGTCTTCGCTGGTATCTTTTATCTCTATATCCACCGACGAGGGTCGCCTCTGCCTAAGCCAAAGCACCCGGCCCACCTCAGGTTTATCGATGGTGAACATTCTGTTTTTCCTTGCCAGTTGATTGAGCTTAATGCCATACTCCTGAGCTACGTCCCAGAGCGTTTCTCCTTGCTTAACGGTATGATAATAAATGTTCGACCTCCAATGTTTGTTTTTCAGGTAATAGACCTGCCCCTCTTCAAGGGCCTGGTTTGGTCGCAAGTCATTGAATTTCTCAAGCCTTTCCACGTCCACCCCCGATTTGGCGGCTAGCGTCTTCAGGTCATCGGATTTTGTAGCGATAATAGCCGGAATCCCATTTATTTCCACTATGAATGAAGCAATACGGCTGTCGATGGTTTTTTTCAGATCGGGGTACTTTTCCTGAATCAAGACGGCATTTTCGTCCGGTACCACTATTTCCTCGCTATCGGCAGAAGGTGAGGATGACGGGGTATGTTTTTGCTCATTTTTGGCAATAAGGTCCACTTTATCGCCTTTTTGTACAGGAATGATCACCGAGTACTCCTTTTCACTTGGCACGGGACCTCTCTTTAGCCATTTGTTGTACTGAAACACGAGTGCCTCGTCGGCGTTCAGCTCTTTCGATATCTTGTCGAGGGGTTTGTCGGCCCCCTTTGTATACTCTCTCAGCTCCAGACCAGACGAGGGGCGCCCGCCCAACTCATCCTGAAAGGCGATCATATGCGCCAGAAAAGTCTTGAAATACCAGTGCGTGTCCTTGTCAATGGTCATTTTACTCGCACCGAAGTTAGATTTATCTACATGCTTCTCAGCGCCAGTCTTCCCTGTATTGTGCGCTATTACGGAGTAAACCCAGTTATTAAAAAAGAAGTTATGGCGCTTAATATATTTGCAGGCCCCCCGGGTGGAGGAGACAATATTGAGCCGTTCGTCCACATATTTGTCAATGCGTAGGCCCACCTCCCGGCCGGCCGGCTCTTTGAACATCCAGAACCCAACCGCATTGGACGAAGAAACCGCATCAGAAACCAGGCCGCTCTCCTGTATCACCAGGTATTTGATGTCGTCGGGCAGGTTCTCTTCCTTCATTACTCTTTCAATAATGGGGAAGTACAGCAACACCAAATCGAGCCTTAAGCGGAAGTATCTGTCGGAAGCCCTCAGGGCGTCTACTTGCTGCTGGATATCAGACCGTGCTGCATCGGTAATTTTGAGCTTCATGCCAGCAAAGTCCATTTGAGATGGAACCCTTGGTGCGGCGGTATCGGCCAGCCCATCAATTGCCTGGAAGAAGATAATAATTAGGAGAAGGAATCGAAAATGGCACTTTGCCAGCATACACCAGTTGGGAAATATTCGAAACAAAGTTACAAATGAATAGCCAATTGCAAAGTAAGCTACTAGTATTCAGGCAGTTATCGTCAAATTACGAAGTATATCTTGCTGGACTCCAACTTATTACATTGTCCACAGCAAAGTAATAGTTAAAGCAACTATATCTTCCTGAGCATCATGAGGCCATCTCTGATTGGAAGCAATACATTTTGCACCCGGGGATCGTCGGCCACTTTTTTGTTAAATGCCAGAATAGTGAGCGTATCGGGGTCATCCTTTTTTCTGTTCTTCTCCAGTACTTTGCCGCTCCAGAGCACGTTGTCGGCCATAATATATCCGCCCGGCCTCACTTTATCAATCACCAGGTCAAAGTAGTTAGTATAGTTTGCTTTGTCAGCATCAATGAATACAAGGTCAAAAGTCGCATCCAGTTTTGGAACCTCTACCATGGCATCACCAATAACATACTTGATTTGCTCCCGGTAGGGCGAATCGCCTATGAATCTCCTTACAATGCTTTCAAGCTCTCCATTAATATCTATGGTGGTCAGCTTTCCATTTTGCTGTAGCCCCTCGGCAAGGCAAATGGCCGAATAGCCGGTGTAAGTGCCAATCTCAAGAATGGATGTTGGTTTGATCATATGCGAGAACATTGACAGCACTCGTCCCTGAAAGTGCCCCGAAAGCATTCGAGGCCTGAGCACATTAAGATGTGTATGCCTGTTCAGTCTGCCAAGCAGCTCTGGCTCGGGTTCAGTATGCGCTTCTATATAGCGAAAAAGGTCGGCATCTATGAAATCCATGATAAGGTTGTAAAATATTTACTCGTGTGAAAAGAAAATCAAAAATAGGCTTGAGAGATCGTTTTGCATGATTTTTTCAATAATAACGAAAGAGTTGGTTCTTCTTTTTAACAATGAAACTCAAGCCTTGAATAATTCACATTTTGGTTGCCAAGTAGTTATGTGAGATTTTTTTGGGAATATCGGAAAAGTATAAAATCTGTTTTATATTGATCCCCGAAATAAATCTGGGAGTGGATTTAAAGAATAATTACTAGAAAACGGTTACGCAAACGATTTAAACGGATTTCCCGCAATCGATTGCAAACAAATTTTCTTGGGGAAACTTGACACGTTAACAAATAATTTCTTTAAATTCGACAATTGCTCAGAACAATACCTACTTAAATTATTTGTTTTATGGTTCTTAATTACAAGTGCCCCAAACGCTGTGCACCATTTCCGAGTGCACCTCCTGCTATAGTTCCGGCGTCAAGCTTTTCCATTTCATTTTCAGTTCCTCTTTATTCGTAACTGATTATTATTCTGTGTCAGACACCGCATGAGTGTCTGGCCCGAAATGGTTTGCCTGAATTCAACGAAGCCTTTTTCAAACAATTATATACAACTTCACTTAAACTACATTTTTATGAAAAAAGGATTACTGAAGTACATTTTTCCTTTGATCTGCCTGGCGCTGCTAGCAGCGGCTACCGATGCCGCTGCACAGAACAGGCAAGTGTCAGGAAAGATAACAGATTCCGAAACCGGGGAAGGTTTTCCTGGTGTTAGCGTATTGGAAGTAGGAACTTCCAATGGTACAGTGACTGACCTTAACGGAAATTACTCCCTTTCGGTTGGCTCTGGTGCAAGACTTTCTTTCTCTTTCATTGGGTATGTGACCCAGGAAGTGGAAGTAGGATCAAGAAGTGTGATTGATATTCCTTTAGCACTTGACGTAAAGCAGCTTCAGGAATTGGTTATCACTGGTTACACAGTTGATAATCGACGTGAAACTTCCGGCTCTATATCAACCGTGAAGCCAAAAGACATCGCTGTTATCCCAACGGGTAACGTAGAGCAGTCTTTGGCTGGTCGTATTGCCGGTGTAAACGTAATTACCAACGGTCAGCCTGGTTCAACCAGCCAGATCAGGGTAAGGGGTTTTGGCGCATTCGGTGGTAATGCTCCTCTTTACGTGGTTGACGGTGTGCCAGTTCAGGACACTAACTTCCTTAGCCCGGACGACATTGAGTCTACAACTGTACTGAAAGATGCGGCTGCTGCCTCTATATATGGAGCAAGAGCGGCTAACGGTGTAATCGTTTACACTACCAAAAAGGGCTCTAAGCAAGCCAAGAAGATCAGCATCGATTATAACAGTATGTTTGGATTTACAACACCTGGAAAGGGTATTGAAATGATGAATCCTGCTGACTTTGCTGAGTGGACATGGAATGCTGAGCGCAACCAGGCACGCATCGAAAACCGTGAGCCTGTATTCAGCCATCCTCAATTTGGCACTGGCACTACACCTCGGTTACCCGATTTCCTTAGTGTTGGCGGTGAATCCGGACGTGTTGGTACCTATACTGCGGCCGAAGCTGCTCTATACAATGTTGACCCTGCTGCTGGATCTGTATACCAAATCACCAGAGCGGCTACAGGCGCCGGAACCGATTGGTATGATGCTATTACAAATGTTGGGTCACTTCAGAGACAGACCCTTGGCTTACACGGCGGAACAGACAGAAGCCGTTTTTACTTCTCAACAAGTATTCAGGATCAGGCTGGTATAGTATTATATAATACTTTCAAGAGATACTCTTTCAGAGCGAACTCTGAATTTGATCTTCTTCCCAATTTGCGTTTTGGCGAGAACATGCAATTCACTTACCGTTCAGTACTTGGTCAGCAAGGTAACGAAGGTGGACAAGGTGTTGCTGATGATGAGAACGATATCCTTTCTGCCTTCCGTATGCCAACCATCATCCCTGTGTATGACGAGTTTGGTGGCTATGCTGGTACCGCTTCAAAAGGTTTTAACAACCCACGTAACCCGGTGGCATCCCGTGATGGTCTAAAGAACAACAGGGGTTTTGAAGGAAGTGGTTTCGGTAATATCTATTTGGAATATGATCCGATCCCTGGATTGACACTGAGAACTAACGTTGGAGGTGCTTACGGAAGTAACTATAGCTGGGGCTATGGCCGTCGTCAGTATGAAAACTCAGAGAACAACTCTGCATTCAGCTATAGTGAAGGTTCAGGTTGGAATTTCCAGTGGAACTTTACGAATACCGCTAACTATAAGAAGACTTTCGGCATCCACAACATAGACCTTTTGGTGGGACAGGAAGCTTTGAATACCGGAAAAGGCCGTGGTATGAGCGCAAACGGATTGAACCCATTTTCTCAGGATCCTGATTTCGTAACCATTTCTACGCTGGGTTCAAGAAACCCACCCAACAGTTTCTATTACAAGGGTGTTAACTTCTCTTCTTATTTTGGTAGAGCGAATTATATCCTGAACGATAAGTACATCATAAGTGCAGTTGTTCGTCGTGATGGTTCTTCCCGCTTTGGTGCTGAAAACAGATATGGTGTATTCCCTGCCTTTTCAGCTGCCTGGAGACTTTCATCTGAAAGCTTTATGTCATCACTTACGTTCATCGACGATTTGAAGATCAGAGGTGGATATGGTACTATGGGTAACTCTAACAACGTAGACCCTAATAACCAGTTCAGCTTGTACGGCGGCAGCATTGGCGCATCGTCTTACGATATCAATGGATCGAACAGTGGCGCAGTAGATGGTTTCTACAGAACACGTATTGGTAACTCAGGTGCCAAATGGGAAACTTCGGTTACTCAGAATATCGGTATCGACGGTACCTTGTTCGATGGCAAGTTCGACGTGATTGTTGACTTCTGGAGAAAAGATACTAAAGACTTATTGTTCTCGGTGCCAGTGCCAACACCACTCGGGCCAAATGCGTCAGCGCCTTCTGTGAACATTGGTGAAATGAGGAACCAGGGTATCGACGTGCAGTTGATCAACAGAGGCAACCTTACGTCTGAACTAACTTATGAAGTGAATGTGACTGGATCGCTTTTGAAGAACGAAATCGTTACCCTTGCTGGTGATCTTGAATTCTTTACTTCAGGTACTCAAACTTACAGGGGCATCGCTCCAATCCGTAACCAGCGTGGCTACTCTCTGTCATCTTTCTTCGGATACGACGTGCAGGGATTGTTCCAGAACGATGCAGAAGTTGCATCTGCTGCTACTCAGGCGGGTGCAGCTCCTGGTCACTTCCGTTACAGAGATGTTGACGGAGATGGCGAAATCACAGAAGATGACAGGGTATTCCTTGGAAGCCCGGTAGCTCCGTTTACAGGTGGTTTAACCTTCTCACTTGGGTATAAGAACTTCGACCTGGCTACTTATTTCTATACGTCTATTGGTAATGAAATCTGGAATCAGTCAAGATGGTTCACTGACTTCTATCCTTCATTTGCAGGTGCTTCTATCGCTGAGCGTGTGAAGAATAGCTGGACACCATCCAACACAAATACTGACCACCCTGTATTTGATAAGTCGTCTAACTTTAGCACCAACACGCAGGCTAACTCTTACTACGTTGAGAACGGGTCTTACCTGAGAATGCAGAATATTACGTTGGGTTACAAGATGCCTGCTGATCTTTTGTCAAGGTTAAAGATGACCAACTTGAGAGTATTCGTTTCTGCTAACAACTTGCTGACCATCACAGGTTATGAGGGACTTGATCCTTCAGTAGGTGGTAACGCTGACATCAACTTTGGTGTTGATGTTGGAAACTATCCGATCACAAGATCATTTACTGGTGGTTTACAGATCGGTTTCTAAAAACAATTTGATTAAACGATCAATTTAATTATTGATGTTTTTGAAAAATATAAAAGAATTATGACCATGAAAAAAAATATATTAAAAGGAGCCGCAGGCCTGTTTGTAGCCTTAACGGTTCTGGTGATCGGTTGTAAGGACGAGTTTCTTGAAATTGCCCCAACAGGCACATTGGCAAGGGCTCAGCTTACATCTGCGAAGGGCCTGAACGCTGCTCTTATTGCAGCATATTCGCAAGTGAACGGAAGAGGCGGCAGAATGTCGTCACCTTCAAACTGGGTGTGGGGTAGTATAAGAGGTGGAGAACACAACAAAGGTACTGACCCTGGTGACTTTTCCGACATCAATCCAATTCAGCGTTACGAATATCTCCCAACGCAGGGAGTCATCAATGGTGCGTACAGTGGTTGGTATGAAGGAGTAGCCAGGTGCAACAACGTTTTAGCACTTCTCTCCGATGCCGATGCTGATGTTTCTGAAGAAACTAAAACAGCAATTGAGGCACAAGCCAAGTTTTTAAGAGGCCATTATTATTTTGAGCTGAAAAAGAACTTTGGCAACACACCTTACATCGATGAAACGATTGACTACAGTACTGAAGTAAAAGTTTCTGAAGTAGGAAACGACAAGGACCTCTATCCTTTCATTGAGGCCGATCTTCAGTTTGCAATGGCTAACCTTCCTGAGACGCAGGGCCAGGTGGGTCGTGTAAACAAAACGGCAGCCAAAGCTTTGCTGGGTAAAGTTTACATTTACCAAAACAAGCATGCCCAGGCTTTGACTCTCTTTAATGAGGTGATTTCAAGCGGGCAGACTAGCAATGGCAAGGCGGTTGGACTTGTTCCGTCGTTCCCTGATATTTTCAAGGCTTCTAACGATAATCACGAAGAGTCAATTTGGGCTTATCAGTCGGCAGCCAACACGGGTAGTGTAAACAATGCTAACCCTGAGTTTGACCTTAACTGGCCTTACAACACAGGTGCTGATGGTCCAGGAAACTGTTGCGGGTTCTTTGCCCCAACTTTTGAGTTAGCCAATCACTACAGAACGAATGCGAGCGGTCTTCCTTTGTTCGACAGAGCCTTTAATCTTCCTGCCAACGAGGTGGTGACTGATCAGGATCTTCAGTCGTCTGAGCCATTCACAGAAGATGCCGGTAACCTTGACCCAAGAATTGACTTCACGATTGGTCGCCGTGGTATTCCTTATCTTGACTGGAAGGAACACCCAGGTTTTGACTGGATTCGTAACCAGGCCAACGCTGGTCCTTATTCGCCTAAGAAGTATGTCTACTACAAAACTGATGTTGGTTCTTTTCAGGACAACAGCTCATGGACGCCAGGTTATGCTGCTATGAACGTAAACATCATCCGCTTCGCCGATGTGTTGCTGATGGCTGCTGAGTGCGAAATTGAGGTAGGTAGCATGGAGAAAGCCAGAGAATATGTGAACATGGTGAGAGAAAGAGCAGCGAATCAAGCATCTTGGGTTAGAGAATATGATGATTCCGGTTTTGCTGCCAACTACGTCATCGGCACATATGATACACCATGGACCGATAAGACTACTGCACAGAAGGCTGTGAGAATGGAGCGCAAGCTGGAACTTGCCGGCGAAGGACAAAGGTTCTATGACCTCGTTCGCTGGGGTATAGCTGCTGAAGACCTTAACGCTTACATTGCCTACGAAAGCAAAATCCTTATCAACGCCATGGGTGGTGCTTCGTTTGATCCTAAAGACGTTTTGCTTCCTATCCCCCAGAATCAGATTGATTTAATGGGTGATGTGTTAACGCAGAATCCAGGATATTAATTGACACGAATTAAATAATTTGAATAAACGAAAAGAGGTGGCGGTTATCGTCACCTCTTTTTTTATGTAGCATTTCTAAATCTTTCAGGATATTTTTTGTGCTCGTCTCACACCTAAGTAACCTTGGAAAAATTACTCAAAATGACATTTAGCCCTAAATTTGTAGTCAAGCAAAAAGTTAACCGATATGTTTAGAGCATTAGTAGTGGCAGGCCTGATAGCCATTTTTTTGGCCTCGTGTGGAGACAGGCAAAGCACGCTCTTTAGAGAGCTGCCAGCATCCGATACTGGTATTGACTTTTCAAATACAATCATTGAATCGGACACCTTTAATATCCTCACCAACGAGTACATCTACAACGGGGGTGGAGTGGGGGCCGGCGACTTTAATAACGACGGTCTGACAGACCTTTTCTTTACGGGTAACCAGACCAGCAACAAGCTGTTTATTAATAAGGGCGGGCTTGAGTTCGATGATGTTTCTGCCGAAGCCGGAATTGAAGCACCTGACAAATGGAGTCAGGGCATCGCTCTAGTGGATATAAATGGCGATGGCTGGCTGGATATCTACGTGTGTGCCACCATGTATAGCGATTCTTTGAAACGGGAGAATATGCTGTTTGTGAACCAGGGAGGCTCACCCGGAGGTGTTCCTACGTTTAAAGAAATGGCCAGACAATATGGTGTTAACGACAATGGCTGGAGCACAAATGCAGCTTTTTTGGACTATGACAAAGACGGAGACCTTGACTTATACGTGCTTACCAATGTGCAAAGCGGGCGAATTCCAACCAACTACAGGCCCAAAATAGTGGACGGAACAGCACCGAACACTGACAGGTTCTACAAGAACAACGGCGATGGCACCTTTTCCATAGCCAACAGGGAAGCGGGCATCCTTTACGAAGGATTTGGCCTCGGTATTGCTATTGCCGACGTAAACAATGACTCATGGCCTGACATCTATGTGTCGAACGACTTTTTGAGCAACGACCTGCTCTACATCAACAATGGCGATGGCACTTTTACCAATAAGCTGGGTGAATATGTCAGGCATTCAAGCCAGTTCTCCATGGGCAATGACATAGCCGATATCAACAACGATGGTTGGGTCGACATAGTGACGCTCGATATGCTGCCGGAGACCAACTTTCGTAAGAAGACGACTATTGGAAAGAACGTCTATCAGGTTTACATTAATAACGAAAAGTTTGACTATGAATATCAGCATGTGCGCAATATGCTGCAACTTAATAATGGTGCGGGCATTCCTTTCAGTGAGATAGGATTCATGTCCGAGATATTTGAAACCGACTGGAGCTGGTCGCCGCTGCTGGCTGATGTTGACAACGACGGCGATAGAGACCTTCTGGTTACCAACGGCTTTCCTAAAGATATTACTGACAAAGATTTTGCCAGCTACCGGGCTGATGTGGGCAATGTAGCCGGGCCAGATATGTTGGTCGATTCCATCCCGGTTGTAAAAATTTCAAACTTTGCTTTTGAGAACAATGGGGACCTGACCTTCTCCGATGCAACGAGAAAATGGGGGCTTTATAAACCCACTTTCTCCAATGGTGCAGCGTTTGCCGATCTCGACAATGACGGAGACCTTGATTACGTCGTAAACACCATTGATGATGTGGCCCTGGTGTACGAAAATACACTGAACAGCAAAGCCAACACGAAACAGGATTCGATTCATTTTCTGCGGATCAGACTTAAGGGGAGTGGAGAGAATCGAGCCGGGTTTGGCAGTAAGATTAGTTTAAAGTATGGCAATGGACAAATGCAATACCATGACCATTCGGTCTATAGAGGCTTTCTGTCTTCTGTAGAAGATATCGCTCATTTTGGGATGGGGAAAACCACGTCGATCGACTCGGTTGTCGTCGATTGGTACGATGGTAAGTCCAGCATCCTCACTAACGTGTCGGTCGACCAGGTGCTGACAGTAGATTACTCATCAGCTTCTGCAGGAGACAATCTTGCCAGGGAGATGCCGGCCTTAGGCGGTAAACCAACGGTACTTGCCGACGTGACAAAATCGCTACAGGTGGCTTTTACCCATAAAGAAGAAGATAAAATAGATTTTAACCTTCAAAGAACCCTGCCTCACAAGTTTACTCAATACGGGCCAGCGATTGCTGTAGGCGACATCAACGGGGACGGCCTTGAGGACTTTATTGCTGGCGGAACCGCCGACGAGGGCATACAATTCTTTCTTCAGCAGAACGACGGAACCTTCAAGGACAAAGTGGGTATTGAGAAGAAAGATGTGAAGCGAAATGAGTACATGGGTCTGCTACTATTCGACATCGATACTGATGGTGACCTCGATTTGTATGCTGTTTCCGGTGGCGGTGAGTACGTTTTCCCGTCTGACAAGTATGCCGATCACCTCTACTTGAACGACGGAAGAGGAAATTTCAAGCTGCAAGTAGACGGAGTTTCGTCGGAACTTCAGTTCAGCGGGTCGGTTGCCCGGGCAGCCGACTTTGACAAAGACGGTGATCTGGATGTTTTTGTTGGTGGCAGGGTAGTGCCGGCATCGTATCCTTATCCTTCTCAAAGTGTGCTTTTGGAGAATCAGGGCGGGCGGCTTGTTGATATTACGGCATCGAAGGCGCCTTTTCTTGCTGACGCAGGTATGATAACAGACATGCTCTGGACCGACTACAATGCAGACGGCCTGGTGGATATGGTGTTGGTTGGTGAGTTTATGCCAATCACTTTTGTAAAAAACGAGGGTGGTGCCTACAAAGTTGATCGGGGCACCGGGCTTCTTGAGAAAAAGGGTTGGTGGAACAGTATTGTGTCTGGCGACTTTGACAAAGACGGTGATACCGACTATGTGGCGGGCAACCTTGGGGAGAACAACTACTACCGGGCAACTATGGAGCAGCCATTGAGGGCCTATGCGAAAGACTTTGATGGCAACGCCAGTGTTGACTTGATCATGAGTTGCTATTTCAAAACCGATAATGGGGATATGAAAGAGTTTCCTCTCCATTTCTGGGATGAAATGAACTCGCAGAGCCCCATGTTCCGCAAAATGTTCTCCCGGTATAAGCAATTTGGTAAGATCACCATGGCGGAGCTGTTTACTAAGCAGCAATTGGAAGGAGCCCTGATATTGGAGGCGAACTACATGAAATCAAGCTATATTGAAAACCTGGGCAATGGCACATTCAAAATGACGGCGCTACCTATCAGGGCTCAGATAGCCCCTATCAATGGTATGGTAGCAACCGATGTCAATAGCGATGGTCATCTGGATGTACTGATGGTTGGCAATGACTATGGCAACGAGGTGTTTCCCGGCCGCTACGATGCACTAACAGGCTTGCTGCTTTATGGAGATGGTAAAGGCAATTTCTCACCTGTGCTCTCTGCAAAGAGTGGTTTCCTGGTAGAAGGCGATGCAAAAGCGTTGGTACGACTGAGCTCTGTTGCAGGCAACGATATGTTTGTTGCCAGTCAAAACCGGGGCGACCTGAAGGTATTTGGCCTGCCGAATGACGCATTCAAAGGTACAGTTGTAAAAACGAACCCAACTGACTTTTATGCTTTGCTGAAGCACAGTGGTGGACAAACTGAGAGGGTCGAATTGACTTATGGGTCAGGGTTTTTGTCCCAGTCTTCACGGACTATCAGGGTGCCTGAGGGAGTAACGCAAGTTGAAATATTTGATTTCAACGGCGATTCCAGGGTTATTTCATCACCTAATCAATAAATGCCGCTCAATGGGCATAATAATTGCATCGAATTGGCAATCCAATTCGATGCAATTATTATGAAAACTATAATAACTACGCTGCTTCTTGTTTCATTTGCTATTTCAGCTCACGCTCAGGGCGGACTGGCCTTTTTTTCCAGCGGAAGAGAGATAGCCGTAAGCACTAATTTCGAGAGGAAGGTTTGGGGAGAGTTTCGGTTAAGCACCAAGCCCTACTACACACTTTTTGAGGATCCACGGGTGGCCGAGTATAAGGGAATACCACAGCTGATAGGAAATGCTAACATCATACACAACGACCAGGTAGCCATGTCGTTGGGACTCGGACTTGGCTACAGTCCCTGGGAAGGCGGCGAAGGCGGGCTTGGATTCGTTACTATTCCTTTAGGCATAAGGACAGCTCCTTTCAAAAATGCTCCTAATTTTTACCTGCTCGGGGAATTTTCGCCAAAAATTGTGCCTGATGGGGAGTGGTACTATGTGATACCAGCCGTGAGCTGGGGTATGAGGTATCAATTTCTCAAAGAGTAGGATAGTTGTTGCTAGTGGTTGACTTTGCCATTTTCTGGCACAAACACCAGTGTGCTCATGTCATCGTCAACCAGCATTTCATTGGCAAGTTCTATGATATGCTCCCTGGTGATCTTTCGGATGTCCTGAAACACATTTTCCAGACTTGGAACAGAGCCCATATCCAGCAGACTTTTAGCCATCATCAGCATCATGCTGCCATTGTTCTCCTCGCTCATGGCCAGCTGACCCATGAGCTGCTCCCTGGCTTTGTGAAATTGCACTTCTCCAAGCTTTCGTTCTCTCAGTATCGCAAACTCCTTCCTGATTAGCTGGAAGCTTCTGGAAATATGCCTGGGATCCGTGCCAAAGAATACTGAGAACAACCCGGTGTCAACATAAGGGTTATAGTTGGCGTCAATTGAATACACATAGCCATACTTCTCTCTGAGAGCCATATTCAGTCGGGAGTTCATCCCGGGCCCTCCCAGAATATTGGCCAGCATAAAAAACGGAATCCTTCGTTCGTCCGCTATTTTGTAGGCAGGCCGGCCTATGGCACATTGAGCCTGGGTGATTGGCTTCACTTCTGATAGTGACGATGGGCGATAAGGGCCAAACAACTTTCGCTGCTTTGAAGAGCTGAAGGTTGGCGAGTCGTTGAGGTGTTTTCGCACCAACCGCTCTATTTTTTGTAGCGAAAAATTGCCTACCGTGGAAACCACCATTCTTTCAGAATCGAGGTTTTCCTCTAAAAATCTTTTGAAATCACTTTGGCTGAAGCCCCCGACAGTTTCTTGCGTGCCCAATATATTATGCCCCAATGGATGCTTTGTAAAAACTACCTCATCAAAATCATCCATGATGGCGTCTTCCGGGTTGTCCTTATACATCGACATTTCCTCCAGGATCACATTGCGTTCTTTTTCGATCTGTTTTTCCGGAAAGGTGGAATTGAAAGTGATATCCGTAAGGAGCTCCAGTGCCTTTTCGAGATGAAGGTCGAGGACGCTGGCATAAAAGCAAATCTTTTCTTTGGTGGTGTAGGCGTTTAGTTCTCCGCCCAGGGAATCAAGCCTGTTAAGGATGTGGAACGACTTCCGTTTTTTGGTGCCCTTAAAAGCCATGTGCTCCCAAAAGTGAGCGATCCCGAGCTGGTCGGGCGACTCATCTCTGCTCCCAACGTCCAGCATGATGCCAACGTGAGCAATTTTTGTGGAAGCTACCTGCTTGTGGACTAATCTAATACCGTTAGGTAAAGTAATAAGGTCGAATTCAGCCATTTACATTTGTCAGCCTGCAAAACTAATATTTTTAAGTGGTTTAGCCACCGATGGCCAAAACATTACCTTCCTGCTGAATGGTTCCGTTTGATTTGAAGCCACCGAAAAAGCGAATGGCCGGTCAGTATCCTGCCGGCCAAAAAAAATCTATCTGGTGTATTTATTTTAACCAACCTCAAAATAGCCCGATAGTTCGCAAAAAGTATCTTACAAACTGAGTTCGATATAAGAAGGTTATATAGCAACAATGACGGTCATCTTTGGGTTAACGGTAAATTAAACTCGAAGCAATAAACACCACATGACCGTCATTGCGATGAAGCCGACCAACGGCGATCTATGTGAACGGTTACTTTGCGACTGAAGCAATCTGTGTATTAGGACTACGCTCCGTAGTGAAAAGATTGCCGCAGCTGCCAACGAAATTGCCAACACAATAGACGATCACTAAGGCAGCTTCGCAATGACGACCTATTTTGAGTTAGCGTATGCTAAACTCGAAGCAATAAACATAAGCTGACGATATTCTTATATCGAACTCAGGTTTACAGTGATTTCAAGTAAGCATAAATCGCTTTAAGTTCTGTCTCAGTATACTTTGAGGTAGTGGGCCAGGGCATTTCTTTTGGATTCAGGCTTCTTCCTTCCGGCGTAACTCCGGTTCTCAAAGTATTCTTGAACTGTTCTTCTGTCATTTGACCAACCCTACCTGTGGAAGTGATATCAGCAACCGGGGGCAATCCGGGAGCGATCGGCCCTCCGCCCTTGAGGTTCTCTCTGTGGCATCCTGTGCATACAGCTACCAGATACTTGCCAAAAGCAGCTGATACATTTTCCTCTACCTCTTTGGGCCAGCCCATGTTATGATCGATCATGTCGACGGGCAGCAACGGAACCTTATCAAAGTGGGTGAGTATTCTTCCGAGAAAGCGGATGTCGTGTGTCGGCAGGTCGCTATCCACAGGTGGAATTGTCTGGAGGTACGACAAAATAGCGACTATGTCCGCTTTGCTAAGCTGAACGATTTCGTGCGATGGCATAAACAATAAAGGTTTGCCCTCCTTGTTTACTGCGTGCCTAAGCGCTTTGAGCCAATCAACTACGCCGTAGTCCGACGGGCGACCGCCTTTACCGGATGTGAGGTTGGACGAAACGATTCGCCCAAGTAATGGATCATCAATGAACACCTTGCCAGCCAAATCGGGCCCATGGCAATCGTCGCATGCTTTGATCGCCACCAGGTGGGCTCCTCTGGTAAGTACAGCGGTGTCTGTAGACAATGTTACAGGATCTTCCCGGAACGAATACTTCTTATTGAACCTCGCCTCAGTGCTCAGATAGATATAAGCGTAAGCGATAATCAACAGCGAAAAAATACAGGCCAGAACAATGCCGACCCATTTGAATGTTTTCTTTAGCATAAAAAATTTGTTGTGACTAGCCGCTTAACGGGCAAACCTTTGCCATGGTGCTACGTAAAACGGAGGGTTTGCTACGCAAAAAGTAATTTTTATGCCGTCCAATGATTTTTTGAAATTGGCTTATGCGGATGTGTTTCCGTTTGCCCCAGGTGCTGACCCCAAAGCACAACCAAGCCTTGATGTAGAGTTTAAGTTGGCCACAAACCTTGGGAGACATTCTTGCATCAATCACTATTTTCAAGGGATTCAGGTATGTTTTATGACAGCCGAGTTTGCAAGCTCTCTGGAGATTACCTACGAAGAACCCAGACAGACCTTTAGCTTCTGTTTCAACTTTGACGGGTCGGTGGCTTCGCTGCACTGCGGGAAATACAATGAGCTGAGCAAGGGTTTTTATAACTTTTTTTATGACCCCGACCCCTCTAAGGCTCATTATTTTAACAAGGAATATTCCTACGACATCTTTCATATGACCGTGGAGGCAGACACCCTCCTTGCACTTATCGGCCAGGATGACCCCCTCTATGAAAAGTTTTCCCACCACATTTCCAGGCAAACCGGTATTCCGGGTTTTAAGGCCAACCTTCCGCTGACTGCCCAGGTAAAATGGATCATACAATCGATCAGGTTTTGCCCATTGAAAGGGGCTGCCAGAAGACTGTTTATTGAGTCAAAGGTCTATGAGCTATTGGCACTTCAGGTAGAAGTTTGGCAAAAGGAATATGATCCTCGGACCTTTTTCGAGCCAATGAAAAAAGATGCAGAGCTGATGCATGCAGTAAGGGAATACCTGCAGCTCCATTTTCAAGACGATCTGAGCCTGACAGCTATTTGCAAAGAATTTGGGATCAATGAATGTAAGCTGAAAAGCGGTTTTAAAGCAATGTTTGGAAAGACTGTCTTCGGATATATTCAGGAACTCAGAATGGAATTCGCCAGGCAGCTGTTGTTTCAAAAAAGGATCTCTGTCGGGCTCGTAGCGGACAAGCTCGGCTACCGAAACGCCAACCACTTCTCCACTGCCTTTAAGAAATATTTTGGCGAAAGTCCGGGTAATGTGAGGGGTTAGTAATGTGAGGTTGGTAAATTTGAGGCCTTTGTTACATTTTGCCATCAAAAGTGAAAGCATGAAGGCGTCAGTCATCTTCAGTACATACAACTCACCCGCCTGGCTTGAAAAGGTGCTATGGGGCTTTAGCGTGCAAACGACAAAAGACTTCGAAATAGTTATTGCCGACGATGGTTCGGGGCAGGAGACCAAAGAGTTGATTGAAAGGCTGCGCCCGGAAATGGGAGTGCCCGTCAAGCATATTTGGCAGGAAGACGATGGCTTTCAGAAGTCACGGATTCTCAACAAGGCCATTGTGGCGGCTGAAGCCGACTATTTGATTTTCACAGATGGTGATTGCATTCCCAGAAAAGATTTTGTTGAGGTTCATTTAAAAAGGAGAAAGCAGGGTCATTTTTTGAGTGGGGGGTATTTTTTGCTTCCCATGGAAACGAGCATAGCGATTGCGAAGGAAGATATTTTGACTCAAAGGTGCTTTAAAGTACGTTGGCTTAAGGCGCATGGCCTGAACGGAAGCATAAAAACGCTGAAGCTATCGGCAAAGGGACTTTTTAGATACCTGCTAAACGGGTTGACGAGAACCAAACCTACCTGGAATGGTCATAATTCGTCGGGCTGGAAGAGTAACATTCTGGAAGCCAATGGGTTCGACGAAAGGATGCAGTATGGCGGCCAGGACCGGGAGCTTGGAGAAAGGCTTGTAAACATGGGGATAAGTGGTATTCAGATAAGATACAGTGCGATTGTTGTCCACCTTGATCATAAAAGAGGCTATAGAACCCAGGAGTCGGTGTTGAAAAACAGAGCCATACGAAAGAATACCAGGGACTCTGGTAAGAAGAGGACTGAGTTTGGGATTGTCAGAGAAAATGTTTGACAAAACCTGTTAAATTGATAGCGACTGAAACAAAACCTTCCGCTTTAATTAAGAAAATGAGAATTTGTATTGCTCGCTCTCATAAGGATGTCTTAACCCAGACTTTCATTAGAAATCAGATCAAGGGACTGTCAGAGCGAGCTGAAGTATTTCCTATTTATTCGGGCAGACTTCCGCAGCGTTCCGACGATGGAAAGCTACTGTCGCCATATCCATTTTGGCTCATTCATCAAATCTACAAATGGATAACAGGGCGTCAAAACAATTACTTTGGAAACTACGGTATTTTGAGATTTCTCAAAAATAATAAAGTTGAAGTGCTGCTGGTCAATTTTGGGACAACGGCTTCATACTTTGTTCCAATATGTAATCAGGCAAACGTTCCTTTGGTCGCCCACTTTCACGGGAGAGACGCCTCAAAAAGCAATGTGTTCAAGCGCTATATCCATGGATATCAGGAGCTATTCAAATATGCCGCCGCTATTGTCGCTGTCTCCAGCGAGATGAAGAACAAGTTGATAGAGGTGGGGGCCAGTGCTGATAAAATTCACATCATACCCTATGGCGTTGATTTGTCAATTTTCAAACCATCGGACATACCCAAAACTGATCAGCCTGTATTCTTAACTGTTGGGAGGTTTGTTGAAAAAAAATCCCCCCAGTCCACTATCAAAGCCTTTGCCATCGTACTTAGATCAGTACCAGCGTGTCGATTGATAATGGTGGGGGATAAATCGGGAGAATTTGACCAATGCGTTCAGCTGGTTAATGAGCTCGGCATTCAACAATCGGTAGAATTTGCCGGTGGCTTGCCTCACGCCGAAATCATCGATTTCATGAACAGAGCAACGGTGTTTGTGCAACATTCCGTCCGATCCCGAGATGGAGACATGGAAGGTACACCAAACAGTATTCTTGAAGCCGGAGCGTGTGGGCTACCAGTGGTTAGCACTTTGCATGGGGGGATTAAGGACGCAGTGATTGAAGGTGAGACAGGCTATCTGGTGGCAGAGCATGATATTGAGGGAATGGCCAGGCAAATGTTGCGGCTCGCACAAGACTCAGGGCTGGCAGTTGAGATGGGGAGAAAAGCCCGTCTGCGGATAGAACGGGAGTACAATATTCATACTCAGGCTGATAAGCTTTTTCATCTCCTGCAGACTGTGGCAGGAAAATCCAATTAGGTTTACGTCTACTCTTTTTCCACCGCCTTTAGGAAATATTTTGGGGAAAGTCCGGGTAATGTAAGGAGTTAGTAGTGCGAGGTTGGTAAATTTGAGGCCTTTGTTACATTTTGCTAACAAAAGGGAAAGCATGAAGGCCTCAGTCATCTTCAGCACATACGACTCAACGTCCTGGCTTAAAAAAGTACCATTGGGTTTTAGGGTGCAAACGACGAAAGACTTCGAAATAGTCATTGCAGGCGATGGCTTTCAGAAGTCAAAAATCCTCAACAAGGCTATTTTGATTCAGAAATGTTTCAAAGGATATTGGCATAAGGCACACGGCCTGAAGGGGGGCATCAAAACGCTGAAGCTATCGGCAAAGGGAGTTTTTCGATACCAGCTAAACGGGCTAACAATGACTAAACCTATCTGGAATGGTCATAATTCGTCGGGCTGGAAGAATAATAATTTGGAAGCCGATGGATTTGACAAAAGGACGCAGTACGGTGGTCAGGGCCCGGAACTTGGAGGAAGCCTTGTGAACATGGGGATAAGTGGCATTCAGGCAAGGTTCCGTGCGACTGTGCTTTACCCTGATCCTAAAAGAGGCTACAGAACCCAGGAGTTGAAAAACAGGGCCATACGAAAGAATACCAGAGACTTTGGCAAGAGGTGGGCTGAGTTTGAAGTAGAAAAAAACAATCAGTTGGCATGAAATCGTCCTTGATTATTTCGGTATATAAAAATACTGCGGACCTAAAAGTGGTGCTCGATGGTCTTTCTTTTCAAACTGATCAGGGTTTTGAAATAATTGTTTCTGAGGATGGAGAGAGCCCGGAAATGAGTGAATTTGTGGCCAGCTATCCTTTCAAAAATGACTATCAGCATTTGACGCAGCCAGATGTTGGATGGAGAAAAAACCAGGCGTTGAATAATGCAGTTAGGAAGGCCAAATCTGACTACCTGATATTTATTGACGGCGACTGTGTGCTCCACCATAAGTTTATTGAGAATCACCACAGGTATGCATCGAAAGAAAGGATTCTTGCCGGTAAACGGGTGAAGTTGGGGCCCGGGTATTCAGCTATTCTGCGTCAGAACACCGCTCGTCTGCCTGGCTTCGAAAAGCAAGTGCAGGGCGAACTTTCGAAGGCGAAAAAGGATGGAGCAAAGTTTACCGAGGAGGCTTATTATATCAACCCGGATGGCCTGTTGGGTTTCGTGCCGAAAATTCGAAAGATGCACCAACTTAAGGGGTGCAACATGTCTTTTTTTAAAGAAGCGATAGAGAAGATCAACGGTTTTGACGAAGACTATATTTTGCCTGCCATTGGTGAGGATATTGACTTGACGTGGCGGTTTTTGGGAATGGGGTTCAAATTGTATTCGTTGCGAAACCTGGCCGTGCAGTATCATTTGTATCATAAGGAGAACTGGACGGATCAGTCGGAAAATGAAGGACTGATGAAAATAAAGCAACAACAAAAGCAGTTTGTTTGTCGAAATGGGCTTGAAAAGATGGAATAGCTAACTGTTATTGATTTAAATGCAGGGGACGATTTTAGATTCGTTTCTTAATAACGGCAAGAAAACCCAAACGATAATGTAGTCCTATCTTATCCGAAAGAATTTAGAGAATACTCGCTAGCTTTACAGTGATAATTAGAGACTTCAAGGATGAATAGAAAGGAAATAATCAATCGTATTAATAGTGCATGGGGAGTTGAAACCTACCTGGAAATTGGCGTGCAAACCGGAAAAAACTTTCTGAAGGTCGCTGCTCCCAAAAAAATAGCGGTAGATCCAGAATTCAAGATAAAACTGAAGCGCAAAATTTGGTATTTTTTAAGCTGGATTAAATCCAGATTTTTTGAAATGACGAGTGACGATTTTTTCAACAACCGGGCTTCCAATATCTTCAAAGAAAAGCCTCTGGATGTCGCATTTATAGATGGATTGCATACATATGAGCAGTCGTTCAGAGATTTTGAGAACTGCTTCAGGCATCTTTCGAAGAATGGGATAATCATGTTCCACGACTGTAATCCAGACAGCTTTGAGGCCGCTGCACCCGCTTTTTCACCTCAGGATATGAAAGAGAAATTTCCAAAAAAGGAAACATATGAGTGGAACGGAGATGTTTGGAAATCAATAGTGAGATTGAGATCTCTCCATCCGGAACTTGAGGTTTTCACCCTTGACTGCGATTATGGGATCGGGGTGGTTCGAAGAGGAAAGCCCCACGATATGTTGTCTTATACCCTGGAAGAGATCGACAACCTGACCTACGCTGACCTGAAAGCAGATAGAAAACGTTTCTTGAACTTGAAGAATGCTGCCTATCTCAATGAGTTTGTTCAGACACTATAACTCAGTCCCACTCCACCTCCATTACTAATTCGTGATCAACCACTACCGTGGTGAACTTTGCGTTTTCAAACTGCTTCACCTGCAGGCTGTTTGTCTCGCTGCTGAAAAACTCCTGTTTTATCACACTGAACCTGTCCTTTTTATGAAAAAGGACGACGTTCTTTTTGCCCTCACCCTCAAGCGTGATAGACTTCTTCTTATTGGCTGATTGCGGAGCTACGGACGTCGGCTCAGGAATCTCCACCAGGTCTTGCGTGATTCTGGAGAGCAGCCATTTTGCGCTTGGCACACCGTGACCCATATAATTGTTTGGTGCCCCTGCCAGGTGACCAGACTGCAAGATGAGTGCTTTCAGGTCGGTGTTTGAGAGTGCCGGAGATTTTTCCCAAAGGCAGGCAGCAAGTCCGGTTATTACCGGAGCAGAAAACGAAGTGCCGGAAGAGGCAAAGCAGCTAATGTCGGGCTTTAGAAACGGGGTAAAGTAGGTGCCCGTTGAGCTGAAGGGCATTTTTCTCCAAAACTTTAAGTCAGTTGAGCCTACGGTCAGCACGCCCGGGGCGTCAGCCGGAACGTCAATTACCTTCCAGTCGTTGTCGCCGTCGTTTCCCGCTGCCACAACAATGAGCATCCCTTTTTCTTCGGTGGCCTTTTGGCAGGCAAGGCTAGCCAATGCGGTTTTTCCGTCCATCATTGCAGGCGTGTAGTTTTCTGCCGGGTTGTCGTAGTCGGTGTTGTAGCCGAGCGAAATATTAACCAGCTTTACTTCCAGGCTGTCCATCCACTCCAGGGCTGCGATGAGAAAATCTTCTTCCTGCCGCTGCTCCCGGGCTCCGTGGTCTGTTCGGGCCAGGTAGTAGTCGGCACCGGTGGCCAAGCCAAATTGAATTCGTTTTTGAGCATTGTATCCGCCCGTCAGCTCCCACACCTCAGTGCCATGCTGATCGTCCAAACTTCGGAAGCCACCGAACGGATTGGTGTCTGACGGCTGTAGAAAATTGCGAAATGCTACGAGCCGGCCGTCTGCAATAATCGGTGCCAGCGACGTTGTCTGGTCGGCACCCAAAAAACCACCATCGATGATGCCTATTTTCACTCCTTTCCCCGTAAGCCATTCATTAGTAAGGATTTTGGCATCCATCTGCTCCAGGGCAAAGCCCAATGTGGGCTCCTCAAATAAGGTGCGCTGAAGTTTCAGCGGAGTCACCTTCCTGCAGCTGTCTACGCCATCGATCTCGTTGTCAAGGTTTCCGTGGGCCGACCACGCATGAAACCATTTGCTCCAGGTCTCGGGTTTCAGTTCTCGGCTCTCAAGTATTTTTTGGCTTTCTGTTTTAGAAATACCTTCGTTAAAGAAATACCAATACTTGTCCTGTGCACGAGCAGACAGGAATTGGAGCGACAAAAGGCAGATAAACGAGACTTTTAACAGACCGTACCTACTTCTGAAATGTTTCCGATGTGCTATCTTTGAGTCAGACATTGTCCAATTATGAATTAAATCTAACTAATAGAATGAGATATCGCCCGGCAGGAAAGGAGCTTTTTACTTATAACAGAGAAAAGCTGCAGAAAAGATTGAAGCCCAATAGTGTGGCCATTGTAAGAGCCAACGATATTATGCCAACCAATGCTGATGGTACCATGGGCTTCAGACAAAATGCTGATCTCTTCTATCTTACCGGAATCGATCAGGAAGACACCATCGTGCTGCTGGCGCCTGATTTCCCTGATGAAAGTCTGCGAGAAGTTCTTTTTCTAAGGGAGACAAGTGAAGAGATAGCCATTTGGGAAGGGCACAAGTTTACAAAAGAGGAAGGCCGTGAGATTAGCGGTATCACAACGGTGAAATGGTCGCATGAATTTCATAAAGTGTTGTACACCATTCTGGCGGAGAGTACCAACATCTACCTGGAATCGAATGAGCATATAAGAGCAGCTTCAGAAGTGACCACCAGCAATCAGCGCTTTGTAAAATGGTGCATGGAGCATTATCCCTTGTACAACTACGAACGGCTTGCTCCGATACTGTATGACCTGCGGTGCATAAAATCAGAGAAAGAGATTGAAATCATCAAGCATGCCTGTGACATTACGGCCAACACCTTTCGAAAGATGCTGGGGCTGATCAAGCCTGGTGTTTGGGAGTACGAAGTGGAGGCGGAATATATATATGAGTTTATTCTGCATCGCTCCAGAGGTTTTGCCTATACACCTATTATAGGTGGGGGCGCCAATTCATGTGTGCTGCACTACATCGAGAACAACCAGCAACTTAAATCCGGTGATGTGCTGCTGATGGACGTTGGCGCTGAGTACGGCAACTACAACGCCGATCTTACCCGCACTGTGCCTGTAAATGGTAAGTTTACTAAACGACAAAGGGCGGTGTATGATGCGGTGCTGCGTGTCAAGAACGATGCCATTGACATGCTGACGCCCGGTGGTGTGATACCTGAGTACCATAAGGAGGTTGGGAAAATCATGGAAAGCGAACTTCTGGGGCTTGGTTTGCTCGACAAGACTGATATTAAGAAGCAGAACCCTGAGTGGCCTGCCTATAAGAAATACTTTATGCATGGGACAAGCCACCACCTGGGTATTGATGTACACGACGTAGCCAGTATTTATAAGGTATTTGAACCGGGAATGGTTTTCACAGTTGAGCCTGGGATTTATATCCGTGAGGAAGGGCTTGGAATCAGAATTGAAGACAATATTGTGATCACCAAAGAGGGCCATATCAACCTGCTGGCGGGTGCGCCATGCCATGCAGAGGAAATCGAGGATTTGATGAACAGGTCGTGAAAAATGCTTTCAACGCAGAAGGAGCTCCCGAGCCGGTAGGGCTTTATCCGCATGCCCGCAAGGTAGGAAACTTACTTTTTCTCTCTGGTGTGGGGCCCAGGAAAAAGGGAACGAAGGAAATTCCGGGTGTTGAATTGGACGAGGCCGGACATATAGTTTCCTACGACATAGAAGCGCAGAGCCGTTCCGTTTTCAACAATGTAAAACTGATTCTTGAGGCATCGGGTAGCAAGTGGGAAAACCTGGTGGATGTGACCGTGTTTCTCACCAACATGAAAGACGACTTTGCTGCCTATAACCGTCTTTATGCAGAGTATTTCAAAGACAACCAGCCCTGCCGGACGACGGTGGAAGTAACTGCTTTGCCCACGCCCATTGCCATTGAGCTAAAGTGTGTGGCTACAATCGAATAAAAAAAGCCAGCATTTCTGCTGGCCTTTTGTCGAGGTGAGAAGATTCGAACTTCCGACCCCCACGTCCCTAACGTGGTGCGCTAACCGGGCTGCGCTACACCTCGATTCCCCAAAGGGATTGCAATATTAGTAAAACACCCGTACATTCTAAAAGTCGACTCTCATTAAATTCGGAAAAACGTCACGATTTTCTCACGCTTTTGCATGATGTCTTGCGGTGAGCCGATGCCTCTGTTGTTCTGATTGCAAGAAGTATAGTTTTTTAAGCAGGCAACCTTTTCAATCATTCCTCATGTATTGTTTATAAAGACCACAACCACCACTCTTGAAGACCTCTGATCATAGCGACCTGAGAAGGATCATTAAAGGCTGCGTGAATGGAAGAAGAGCTCAGCAAAAGGAGCTCTATCAGTCATTTTACAGCTATGCTATGAACGTTTGTGTGCTGTATGCTGAAAGCAGGGAAGATGCGGTGGAAATTATGAATGATGGCTTTATGAAGATATTTCAGTACATCGGCAAATTCGACCTTTCCAGGCCATTTACTCCATGGCTAAGAAGAATTATGATCAATGCGGCCATTGACAGGACAAGGAAGGACGTTCGGTTCAACGAGATAAGAGACCTTGAGGAAGCCCGGACCAGGGAAAGTGAGGACACGATAATATCTGGTATTTCTCACGAAGAGATCCTGGGGATATTAAAAAATCTGTCACCAGCCTATCGGACGGTGTTTAACTTATATGCCATTGAGGGCTACAAGCATGAGGAAATAGCTAATCAGCTAGGGATATCTGTTGGCACCTCAAAATCTAACTACGCTAAAGCCAGAAAAAGACTTCAGGAACAATTGAAAAATTTCTTTGAATCGGAAAATGTCTGACAAGGATCAAAATATCGAAAACTTTTTCAAGAAGAGACTTGGCCAAAAGGACTTTCCTTTCAGGGAAGAAGACTGGACGCTGATGGAGGCTCGACTCGATGCATCTGCTGTTTCTACCGGAGGAGGAGGGGGGTCTTTTGTAGGACTGAAGGCTGTTGCGGCAGTTGTAGCACTTACCGTCATCGCTTTCTTATCAGGGTGGTTTCTTAAAGAGTATTTTGATAACCGGGAGAGCAAAAATGGAGAGATCGGAACAGTTATCCAACCAAAAAATAGTGGCGCATCAACTCTTCAAATGGATAGCCAGGTAACAGAGGAAAGCGAAAGCAAGCCGAAAATTTTAAACGAGAATCAGCCAACGGAAAGCAACGACAAATTGCCTGGCAGAGAGGAGCTGTCAGATAGAAACGGAGAACCTTCAACATCAAACACAGCGGGCATTGGTGGGGAAGGTGGGGCGGAGCAAAGAGAGCCCTCGTCTCAGCAAGGAAGGGTAAATGAGGCAGCCAAGGCCAGCTTTGATGCCGACGAATCAAAAGCATCAATTGGAAACAAAGAGGTGCCCCAAACACAGCAATCAGCTGGTCACCTGGGTGTGGAACCCGTAAATGACTTTTCAGAAGCAGGTTTCGAAGATGAACAGCGTCCAGAGGTAATCACACATCTGAGCAACAAACAATTGCCACATTCCCCGCTGATCGGTTACAAGGCAGCCCTTAACCTGGCACCGCCGTATACGGCCAATCCACCAGAGGCAATTCCTGACGAAGGTTTTTACCGGTTTGCGGTTGGACTGGCCGCCTCTCCGGATGTAAGCAGTATCGGATTTCACCCTAGTTTGAAAGAAATAGGCAAGGGGTTTGGGTTTTTAGCTGAGTACAGTCCTGGCAGGCGCTGGAAGCTGTCAGGTGGTGTGTATAAGTTCGACAAGGTATATGCTGCCGGTGCGGGCGACTACAACCCGCCGTTTGGGTCTGGCTGGCCTGGTGGGATAGAACCGATCCGCACAGACGCTTCGTGTAGTGTGCTGGATGTACCTATTACTGTCAGCTTGCAGGTGGTTAATATTGGCAGAACCCGGATTTGGGTTAGCGCAGGCATGTCATCTTACTGGATGCTGTCAGAAAACTATAGCTACGTCTACGAAGAAGGTGTGGAGGGGCGGTACAAAGGTTGGTCCGGGCAAAATTGGAGTAACCATCCACTCAGTGTGGTTTCGGCTTCGTTCAGTGTTGAAACATACTTGGCCAGGCATTTTTCAGTGCAGTTAGAGCCTTTTGTAAAGGCTCCACTAGGAGGTGTTGGCTACGGTGATGTGCGTTTGTTTACCACAGGAACCCTGGTCACAGCCAAATATCATTTTTTGAAAAAACCATAAACTAAGACTATGAGAAGAAATTTACTTTTACTAACAGGACTCGCCGTATTTCTTTCCTCTTGCGGGGGAGACGACGAAGATGCCACACCGGACTGCACTGTCAGCGACCTTGTTGTATCCATTGCAGAATCGTCGAACGATGTTTGCGGGCAAGGAATAGGGGAAATAGAAGCAACGGCAACTGATGGAGCCGGGAGCTATGAGTTTTCTATCGACGGGCAATCATTTCAAAGCAGTGGGCTTTTCACGGGCTTAGAAGCAGGTGCCTACACAGTAACCGTGAGGGACGCCAATGACTGTATGAAAACTGTGGCTGCAAGTCTTTCTGACGAAGGTGGCCTTACCATCGAGGCTACTTCCACTTCCTCGACCTGTGGGGCGTCGACTGGTGCAATTGCTGTTGAAGCCACGGGTGATGGTGGCAATTTCCAATACAGGCTGGATGATGGTGCCTTCGGCAGTGCAAGTGACTTCACCGGGGTTTCAAGCGGACTTCACATTGTCACAGTTAAGGATGAGATTGGTTGTGAAGAAGACAAAGAGGTTTTGGTTTTGTCGGGCGTGAGTTTCAAAGATCAGGTCTCTTCAATTATCACCAACAATTGCGCCGTGGCAACCTGCCACAACGGAACCGCCGGCATACCGAACTTCACTTCGTTCGGAGCTATTCAGGAAAATGCTGCCACTATCAAGGTGACAACAGGTAACAAAACGATGCCAAAGGTGGGTTCATTAACTGATTTGGAAATTCAAACGATAGCTTGCTGGGTCGACGACGGTGCCAAAGACAATTGAAATGGTGTTTTGCATTTTGATTTGCGACTGAAGCGTGTGTATTACTAAAAAAGGGGCCATTTGGCCCCCTTTTTTCTTCCATACTTTTCAGTGGGCAGCACTACTTTAATATATAGTACACATTAGTCAGCCATTTACTGGTGTCTGCCTCGGTAGTTGGATCAGTTACATACTCTTCAATCACCATGATGTCCTCGGTCATTTCAAGCCCCTTCGCTGTGAAGTAGTCGTCCATGGCGTAGTGCGCCTCACCGCTGCCCTCATAAGCACCGTAGTAGGCAATTTTGTAGCCACTGCCACCAGCCGGGAATGCCTCAAACCCCTTGAGAGTGTACTCGCCCTCGACAGGAATGGTCGCTGCCATAACGGTCTGTTCGTTGGCTTCATCCCAAACAAAGTAGATGCTGCTGGGAGCTCCTGCCATCGGGGTTTTTTTCTTCGTCAACTCGCCGTAGGCAGCACCAAAGCTGCTGGCCATAAATCCCTGCATGTCGGCCCATTTTACAGTATCTTTTCTGCCAATATATGTTCGTGGAGAAAGCTCCACCTTTTCGACTTTTAGGCCTCTGAAAGTGTCGTTGCCGGCAATTGCCTCAGTCATTTTTTTAAGCTCTGCGAGGCCAGCTTCATAGTCTTTGCCAATAAAGCCGTCCATCATTGGCACCATCAGGTTCATGGGTCTTGGGTTACTTCCCTGCATGCCCCACGTAACTTTAGTTCCGCCGTCAACCTCTTCCAAAGTGATGTAAGTAGAGGCCTCTGACTCATAAGGCGTCAGAAAGACTAGTTTTTCGTCAACACGAGAGTCTGTTATGAAGGTAATTTCCATTGAGCCTTTCCCCACGTCGTCATTTCCTTCCCAGGAATACTTAGCGCCCACCTCTCCATCAGTTCCTGTGATGGTTTTGGTCATATTTGGATCAAGCTTTCCCCATGGATTCCATTTGGCGAAGTTTTCGAACCTGCCGACCTGTTGCATTACCAGCTTCTTCGGAGCGTTGACAGTGGTGCTTCGCTCCACATTGTACTCCGTGGGAATCATAAATATCGCCGCTGCCACAACCAACACAAGGGCAAGGACAATGTAAAGGATAATCTTAAGTGCTTTCATAGGATGATAAGTTTGGTAAACCTCTAAATTAGGAATTTTCCAAACTTAAAGCCTTGGCATATAGACAATTAATTTGGTTCCGGTTCTGGCAGGGACATTAACGAACCAAAAAAGTTTCTGTTTTACCATCTTCTTTGCAGAGGTAAAAGGCGTTGTAGAGGTCATAGTGAATGTCGTCGTAGACGGAAGGGATCACATCAACACCCTTTTCATTGATCAAGCCTTTCTGCCCTCTTTTTTCGACCACAAAGAGCCCGTTGGGCAGTAGCTCAAGCTGGTTGAAACGAGGAAGCATGACGTAGGCTGACTTTCGGTGGTAAAAGCCATATTGATTTCCCTGCCTTAAAATATAGGTGTTCTTATCAACGGATCTGATCTCGTCAAAGTCCAGCCCAACCACTTCATCGCCACTCCTGTCAATGATACCAGACTTACCATTTCTAGAAACAACCGAGATACCATTGGAAAAAGGAGTAACTGAGTCGTAAATGGGCTGAACAATCAGCCGTTCTATTTTGTCAATAAACCCCCAGTGTCCCCGGAGTTTTATCGCCGCCATTCCTTCCTGGAAAAAAGCCGCACTGTCGTATCTGTTCGCAATTCGCAGTTTATTGTCCAGGTCAACGAAGCCGAATTTGTCGTCTTTCACAATGCCAAAAAATGCTTCGCTCAGTCCGGATACTCCCTGATATTTACTTGTACCGTCACTAATCTTATTACCGTCTTTGCCATAAGACCACCAGTAATCTCCCTGCCTCATAAAGACAACCGAATCCATATCGGGAATCATCACTTCGTCAAATTCAGGCGCTGTGACTTTTTGCCCTTTCGAGGTCAACAGGCCAAAGTTTCCGGATTCAGTTTCTTCGATCAGCCACGATTTTTCAGCGTATATCGAATGATTGCTCGTGTGTAGCCATCCACGACCAGGCGTCACAAGGTCTGTCGACTCACCATTTTTGATCAGAATCACGGCTTCATTAATCACCTCACAATAGTCGTGCTTGGGTTCGAGCACCCAATTGCCGTTGATGTCTATAACGCCCCATTTTCCTACATACTCAACTGCCGACATGCCTTCAACAAAGCTGTGAGCCCGTTCAAATTTGTGGTCGATGACCATTCCGCCGTTGAAGTCAAGGAACCCCCAGTAGGCATCCCGCCTGGCCATGATCAATTTGGATCCTTCGGGCTTTATCTGGTCGTAAGAATGCCTTGTAACTCTCCGGCCGTAAGTGTTATATACATCCCACAGCTCTTTGTTGTTTTTTACTATCTGCGTGTAAAAATACTTTCCATCAAAATAGAGCGAATCGTAGTATTGCTCAAGAAAGGGTTCACCCGACTTGTTGTACACCCTGAATTTGTTTTGCTCCTTGCTCACAACAAAATTCTCGTCAGTGCGCACAACACTCCAATTACTTTTGTTGCTAAGTTGTTCTCCGGAAATATTGATGATGGCTTCGCCCTGATAAGTCTGAACCCTGTACAAACTTGGCCCGATAGTCTCGATATCGTCGAACGAGAATGTTTTCAGCCTTTTGTTTTTCCCATCAGTCAGGTGCCACGACGGATAGGTGGTCAGGCGCAGCACCGAGTCGTTTTCAGGGACAATTTCTTTGTAAAACGGCTCCAGTATCATACTGCCATCATTGCGCATGGCACCCAGCTTGCCCTCCTTGGAAATGATGAGGAGGTTGGAGTTGACACGGAACATGCTATCGAGATTTTCCACCGGCAATTTCAACCCGCCCACGGTCCACACCGATAGCTTGTCTCTTGCATCAACAGCCTGGTAGATACCGTTGCCAGCATACTTGATAGCTTTGTATTGGAAGGGGATTAGGGTAGCCTCAAGACCTGAAATAAGGCCGTAGGAAATCTTTTGGGTTTCATAACGGGACGCTATGTAGTTGTCTCCAGATGGGATAATGTCGTAGTACTGGAAGCCTACCAGGGCCATGCCTTTAGTGTCAAGCACGCCGAAGTAAAGAAAATGTTCGAAGCTGTCGGTTCGGGACGCCTTTAGGAAGCCGTTACTCATGGGGGAGAGGTCACGGTAAACAGCTTTGGTAATCTGCTGATCATTTAGCGAGCTCAAACCCCAAAACCCATTCGATTTATAGCCGATAGTGGACGACAGTGGGTCGACACTCCCATTGCTCCATCCGATGTCCTCATATTTGGCCGGGATAAGGATTTTGCCCTGGTCATCCTTCAGTCCCTTTCGGTTATTTAGCTCGAAAACTTCTAATACCCGTTCACTGGCTTTTTTGCCATACGAGAGAATTGGCGCTAAAACAAGCACCAATGAGAACAGGAACCTAACTACAGAAAGCTTCATACGCCGCTAAATTAAGCAAACAGTTAGGAAAAGCGGCAATAAATTAAATGATCGGGGATTGTATGCTTATGAATTGGTCGTTTCCGACTGCTTTTCGAGGTCAAACAGGTCGTTCAACACGTCGATAAGCGTTTCAGCCTCACCTCTTTTGCAGGCGGCCTTCAGCTGAAGCACAGGCAGCTTAATGATTTTCTGCATCATGCTCCTCGTTACCTTCTCCACTAATTTGCTATCATCCATGCTAGCTCCCTTGAGATACCTGGCAACTTCCTCCTGCCTGATCTGCTCAAGGGCGTTCTTCAGCTTGTTGATGGTGGGCGAAACTTCCATTTCCTTCGACCAGTCGAGCAGTTCAGCCATTGATCCGGAAATGATGGCCTTTACCTGTGGTATTGCAGCCAGCCTTTTTTCCAGTGCCTCACTTGTTTTGCTATGGATGTCGTCAATGTTGTAAAGCAACGTTCCGTGCACTTCCTCTACTTCTTTTTCAATACTTCTTGGTACCGAAAGGTCGAGCATGTATTTGAAGGAAAGCGATTCTCCGTTTTGAAGGTGCTCTTTTCTGATCAAAGGCTCTTTATTGGCGACAGACGAAATAACAACATCAGCCTCCTTCATGGCTGCATAAACTTTGTCGAACGGTATGGCCTGAAAACCGCACTCAAGGGCTATTGCCTCAGCTTTCTCAAACGTTCTGTTGGCAATGAAAACCTCTTTGCTCTTGATGTACTCAAGATTGCGGCAAACATCTTCTCCTATTTCACCCAGCCCAACGATCAAAATTTTTGGCGTGGGGATGGCAGCAGTAAGCTCCCCAATCAACTCAACGGCGGCATAGCTTACGGAGGCTGCGCCGTCTCTGAAGGAGGTTTCCTGAACTACCTTTTTATTGGTGAAGAAAATTGTGTGCATCAGTCGGTGCAAAAATGGGCCCGCCATGTCCTCGTCAGCCGACCACTGATACGATCGCTTGACCTGATTGGCTATTTGCAAATCGCCAACTACTTGCGCCTCCAATCCCATGCTCACATCGAAAAGGTGCTGAAGGGCGTCTTTGTGGTCGTTAATCACCACGAAGAAATCTTTGTAGTCGCCAATATCATTGATTGACCTTTCGAGGGCAATCAGTTTGATGATGTCTTCGGAAAGGTCTGTTTCTGACGAATAATAGACCTCAGTTCTGTTGCAAGTGGAAAGCACTAGTGCCTCATTGATGGGCGTAAATTCTTTGAAATACTTGAGCAAACGCTTGCAGGCCTCCTCATCGAAGGATACAAGCTCTCTGATATTGAGCGGGGCGCTTTTGTACGATAGACTTACTGCTTTGAAAAACTTATGCATTTTCCACTTTAATTCGGGTTCAAAAATAGCTCCGTATTGATTTTAAAGGAAATGACATTTGTCAGATAACTCAATTTAGAATGAGTTTAAATTACAGACAAATGCCCGGTACTGGTAGATGAACAGTTTTTTGCCTTGAAATTGTTTACTGGAAGCCAAAAATATCTAACTTAATATTCAACAAATGCTTCTTACGGTCTATGAGCCAACTAAATAAATGGCTAAGAGAGAATTTTGGCTACAGTAAAAAAGAAATTAATGGCAGCATCATTCTTCTCTTTATCATTAGTGTACTATTCCTTGGAGTCTATGCACTTGACTACTACAGGTATGCTAGTAACGAGTATTCGTCTGAAAAAGATTTGGAACTTTTAGACAAATGGGCAGCGGAGCTTCAATGGGCTGAAGACATCGAAGAGGATAAGGAAAACCCCCGGCAAATGTTAGCCCTTAGCAATTTGGAGAGATTTGATCCCAACCAGGTTTCGGAGGCGCAACTGCGACAAATGAATATACCGCCCTATTTGGCATCCAATTGGAGTAAGTATACGAGCCGGGGAGGTAGGTTTTACGATAAGAATGACGTACTCAAGCTTTATGGAATGGATTCCTCTATTTTTGAGCAGCTTGCCCCGTACATATCAATAGCGAATACAAAGCCCAGTTCGGACAATACCAGGCCAATAGCTGAAGGAAAGTCAACGGTCGTCAAGGAAACAGTTAGGTTAATCGATATCAATCTGGCAACAGCAGAGGAGTTGCAAGCGGTACGAGGCATAGGCCCGGCTTATGCTGCCAGGATCATCAAGTACCGGAATGCGCTTGGTGGGTTTCACGACCGTGGGCAGCTGGCGGAAGTGTATGGGCTCAAGCAGGAAACGGTATCTTCCTTGTGGGAAAAGTTTGATCTCAACCCTGCTAATTGCTGCGTAAAGCTGTCGGTCAACACCATCCAGTTGGATTCGCTAAAAAGGCAACCCTATATCAACTACAACCAGGCAAGAGCTTTGGTGGCCTACCGGGATCAGCATGGGAGATTTGCCAGCTGGAACGACGTGGCTGAAATAAAAATCATTCCAGATTCAACCATCCAAAAGTTAAAGCCGTATTTTGAATTCTAGTGAATAATGAACAATTAGGTTTATCGTTTACCTGATAGTTATCGAAAGGCCGCAAGCCGTCTTATGCGAAAAATTCTGCAATCCTACCTTCGTAAGCTTACCAATCTCACTGCCAATAATAGGTCGCTGCTTTTGTTGCGCCTGGCTTCCGATCAGTTTCTCGATTTGCATGATTTTGACTTCACTCTTGGGCAGCCCTCGTTTCATGTCATCAACGACCTGATAGCCCAAAAAGCTAAAATTCCACTGTGCCAGATCATGGACAGCAGGGACTATAATAACAACAACCTAAGCGTTGGCCTGAAAAAACTGCACAGGCTTGATCAGTTTGTTTTTCAGGAAAGGGGCGGCCGTGATTTGTATGTGGGCTGGCCGTTTGTACATGGCAAATTTAGTGATGGCACGCTGGTGCGGTGTCCTCTGCTTTTTTTTCCAGTGTCGCTCGAAATGGATCAGAAAAACTGGGTGATGGTGCCCCGAAAGGATGTCAACGTTACCCTGAATAAGACATTTCTGCTTGGGTACGCTTACTATAACAAGATTTCGCTCGACGAGGACTTGATAGAGCGGGTTTTCGACGATTTTGACAAGGACAGTCGGGTCTTTCGCACAGCACTTTACGAGCTTCTTAGGGATAGCAAAGTAGAAGTCAATTTCAATCCCGAAAATTTTACTGATCAGCTGACTGGTTTCACCCCTTTTCTCAAAGACAAGTTTGAGCTCGGGCACGACACAGGGAAGCTGAAGCTGATGACTGAAGCAGTGCTGGGCATCTTCCCTCAAAACGGCTCCTATATGGTGCCTGACTACCTCAAACTGATTGAAGAAAATACCCTGGAAAGTCTTGAGGACTTCTTTGTTGGAAAAACCAATCTGGAGGACGTTGTGGACAAAGTAGAGTACTCCTATGTCAGCAAAATAAAAGAGGAGCAGACTTTTACCCCATTTGCCATTGATGCCTTTCAGGAAAATGCTTTGAAAACGGTAAAGAATGGCCATTCGCTGGTGATCCAGGGGCCCCCTGGCACAGGCAAATCGCAGCTTATCTGTAACCTCGTTTCGGACTTTATTGCCCGGGGCAAAAAGGTGCTGGTGGTGTGCCAAAAGAGGGCAGCGCTTGACGTGGTGCATCAGCGGTTGAGTGAGAAAGAACTTGGGGCGTTTGTAGCGCTGGTGCACGACTTCAAAAATGACCGAAAGGAAATTTACGAGCAGCTAGCCTCCCAGATCGACCGACTTGATGAGTATAAGTTGAAAAACAACTCTCTGGATGCTATCCAGCTGGAAAGAGAGTTTACCCAGGTTAGCAGAAAAATAGATCAGATTTCGGAAGAGCTCAACGAGTTTAAGCAGGCGCTGTTTGACGATAAAGAGTCAGGCAAGTCTGTGAAAGAACTTTATCTCTCATCCGACCTCAAAGGGAGAACCATTACCCTCAAGCAGGAATACAAATATTTCACCTACGAGAAATTGGAGGCCTTCCAGCGCAAGATTGGTTATTATGTTAAGTATTCTTCAGTCTTCCGCAAGGAGGAGCATCCCTGGGTAGACCGGGTTTCATTTAGTCACTTTGGCGTGGTAGAGCTCGGGCGGGTGAAGGAGCTGGTGGCAGAAATTCTGAAGTTCAATCAAGCCTTGGCGTCAAGGTCTAAAGAGGCCCTGGGGGAGGCATTGAGCTTCGATGAGTGCCAGGACATGCTGGAGCGCCGGGGGCAGGTAAAAGAGATGTTTTCTCTCATCAACGACAAGACTGTGTACGAAACTTTTGTGCACATGTCGGCTTACCCCGATAGCGAAACAGACGCTCTTTGGCTGGCCAATAATGAGCGGATATTGATGGAATGCTACAAGGGGCTCGGCCCTGAGTTGTCAACTCCCGGCAATGAATTAGGCAGGTTGCAGGAGGTTCTGGAAAGGGGGCGTAAGGCAAGAAAGGGGCTTTTTAGCTGGTTCAGGTGGAAGTTCTTTTCCAAAGACAAAGTGTTTATTTCACGGGTGCTGGTGGCCAATAATTTGGAGAGCAATAAAAAGGGGTTTGAGGAGCTGATGATCATGGTGGACAGCCGCCTGAACCTGGAACACAACCTCACCAAGCTGAGAACCAGCGAATGGATATTGAACCCGCCGAATGCCATGTCGAAGATTGACCTGCAAAACTGGTTTTTCTTTGTGAGAAGGGCGATCAACGCAAAGATGATCTTCAGTTCGCTGAGACCCGTAGCAAAAGTGGTTAACCCAAAAAACTACACTTTCGAAGAGCTCAAGGAGCTCACTGACCGATCATTTGAAGCCCTGGAGGAGATTCCCTTGAAATGGGAGCAGTGGCAGGGGTACTTCACGCCCAAGCAGATCAAAATGATCATTGGAAAGAAAGGGTACGCAGAGGAGTTGCTCAAGCGGCTGGACAAGGACTTCGACAGCCTGGTTGAATACGATAAACTGCTGGATAGCGTGCTACCCTACGAAAACCAGATTTTTGAGAAGCTTGAGGAAATTTCGCCCGACTGGGATGAAAAGGAGTGGAATGAGATTTTTGAGAATAGCCTCAATCTTCAGTGGATCGACCACATTGAAACAAAATACCCCATTTTGAGAGCGGTGTCTTCTCTGAAATTGGACACTTTAACAAAAGAACTTCAGGAGGCGGTACTGAAGAAGAACCAGCTGAGTGGCGATATACTGTTATTGAGAATTAGGGAAAAGACGTACAGTGAAGTGGAGTATAATCGGCTCAACAACCCGATTACCTACCGTGACCTACAGCACCAGGTTACCAAAAAGAAGCGAGTTTGGCCTATCAGGAGACTTTTGGCTCACATGTCTGCCGAGGCTTTCAGATTGGTGCCCTGCTGGCTAACTTCTCCCGAGGCAGCTTCTGCTATTTTTCAGCTGGATGAGATATTTGACCTTGTCATTTTTGATGAAGCTTCCCAGTGTTTTGTGGAAAATGGCCTGGCCGCCATGTACAGGGGCAAGCAGGTGGTAGTATCGGGCGATGACAAGCAGTTGCAGCCCAATGATCTGTATAAAATCCGGTGGGAGCAAAGTGAAGAGGAGGAAGAGATGGCGCTGGAGGCCGACTCACTCCTGACACTGGCGAGGCAGCACCTGAGCCAGGTCTCTTTGCAGGGGCACTATCGCAGCCGTTCGCTCGACCTGATCGACTTCAGCAACCACTACTTTTACAAAGGCAAGCTGCAGCTGGTGCCTCATTTCGAAGTAATCAACGAGGCAAAACCTGCCATTTCCTACGAAAAAGTAGATGGTATTTGGGAAAGCAGCCGAAACGACGAAGAGGCTACAAGGGTTGTGGATTTGATTGTTAGTTGTCTTAAAAAGTCGCCGGACAAAAGTATTGGCGTGGTTACTTTCAACGCCGCTCAACAGTCGCATATTTTAGACTTGCTGGATACGTATCAGGCGGATCATAAAAAGCTGCTGCCTGATTCGCTGTTTGTGAAGAATATAGAAAATGTACAGGGTGACGAAAGAGACATTATTATTTTCACTATTGGCTATGCGCCCGATGCCAAGGGGAAGCTTCAGATGAAGTTTGGCTCGCTCAACCTTGAGGGTGGCGAAAACCGCCTGAATGTAGCCGTGACCAGGGCCAAAGAACAGATTTTTGTGGTTAGCAGCATTTTGCCTCATCAGCTAAACGTTGATGGTTTGAGGAATGAGGGGCCGAAGATGCTGAGAAAGTACCTGGAGTACGCTTTTACTGTTTCGAACGGGGAGTTCAGGCCTTATGCGCCTAAAGAGCCTACCTTCTCGCAGCATTGGTACCTCAAATCGAGAATGACAAAGTGGTTGGAGACAGTGCCACAAATGCGAAATATTTCCATGACAGAGGATCTGAATTTTGCAGACCTCACAGTCAAGAAAAAGGAAGAATTTCTGGGCCTCGTTTTTACTGATGACGACACGTATTTCAACAGCATTTCAGCAAAGGATGCCTATGTTTACCGATACACCTTGCTGATGGATAAAAAATGGAGGTCTACTCAGTTTTATTCCAGAGAGTTTTGGATTGATCCCGAAGGTGCCGAAGAGCGACTCTACAAGTTTATCGGACAAATCGAGTAAATAGCTATTCTTGCCCGACCCTTTCAACTTTTAACCCAAGCGACTGAATGCCTGCCAGGCTTTCCACTCTCATGTATTGCCGAACTGAAAAGGTGAACTTCCCTGGGTAAGGAAATGTGAAGTTATCGATGGCAGGAAACTCATGAGAAAACAAATCTCCAAGCCCACTGCCATAGGGCTTCCCGGTTTTAGGGTCGAACAGAATTACCTCCTGCATCTGACTTTCGATCACTTGATGAAGGGAGTCTTCAAGAGTGAACTTGAGATAGAGGTTGTAGTATGAGTAATCGGCAGTGTTTCTGACCAGATAAGAAAGCCGAAACTGATCTTCCGTCGCATCAACAGTAAAAGTAAATTTCTCTGTAGAATCCATGTGCCACACGTTTTCATCAAAGTCGTGGTATTCATCATAAATCCTTGAATCATTGCATGATGATAAGAGGAATACCAAACCCGCCGACAAACAAATGAGGCCGCCAAGCTTGCTTCCCAATAGTGGTGTCCTCATCTATTGCTTTGGTTGATTGTTTTGACCCCGGTTACGATTCTTAAATCGTTTTTTGTTCTTTTTCTTCTTTTTGCCGCTGCCCTGCCCACCAAATTTTTTGTCCAGGTTCACCAGGTCGCTGTTGAGGGCCTGGTTGGCATCTCTTCCGTTATCTTCTTTGTCTATAGCCAGGGTGTCAGGTTTTTGGCCTTTCTTGTTCATTTCAAGAATGACTTTTACCCGCTCAACGTCCAATGGATACCAGGTATTTTCGTCCCTGTAGCCGAACCACATGGTTTTTCGGAAGATGTCAGTCTTTTGCAGCGACGCCTCACCACGTGCCGTGAGCAGAGGAGCTTCCAGCTCGGGAATTCCCTCCAGTGCATCCATGTAAGTGTCGAGTTCATAATTAAGGCAGCACTTGAGTCTGCCGCATTGCCCGGAAAGCTTACTTGGATTCAGCGACAGGTTTTGGTACCTGGCTGCGGAAGTGGACACGCTCTTGAATTCAGAGAGCCAGGTGGAGCAGCACAACTCTCTGCCGCATACGCCAATTCCACCAAGTCGGCCTGCTTCCTGCCTCAAGCTAATCTGGCGCATTTCTACCCGAATTTTAAACTCTGCAGCCAGTAGCTTTATCAACTCACGAAAGTCAACTCTGTCGTCAGCAGAGTAATAGAATGTGGCTTTGGTGTTATCGGCTTGAAATTCGATGTCGGTCAGCTTCATGTCCAGTTTGAGCTCTCTGATGATCTCTCTTGTGCGAAAGAGGGTTGGGAGATCTCTTGCCTGAACCTGTTCAAATTTTTCCAGGTCTTTTTGGGTGGCTATTCTGTAGATATTCTTGACCTCACTGTCATTAGCCACTTTTTTCTTCTGCATTTGAAGCCGAACAAGCTCTCCCTGAAGAGACACGTAGCCAATATGGTGGCCGTTCGGAACATCTACTACAACGGCATCGCCGGTGACGATAGGCAGGTGTTCGCTATTGCGAAAAAAGTCCTTTCGGCCGTTCTTAAACCTTACTTCAACTACATCAAATTTATCTACAGCTGGCATGTCCATGTTGGAAAGCCAGTCAAAAACGTTCATTTTATTGCAACCACCTGTCGAGCAGCCACCATTGCTTTTGCAACCAGCCACTTTACCATCTGCGGTAGTTACACTACTGCATGTGCTACATCCCATCTCTAAGCAATTTTATGTTAGCTCTTCTCAAATATAAAAATAATTTCAAAACCATCAGGTGCTAACAATGCCTGCTATCCATTGTACTTTACCAGATCCTGGCCGATGTCCTTTCTGAAATTGGCCTGATCCCACGTAATACTATCTATTGTTTTATAACTCTTGCTGACGGCTTCCTGAATCGAGCTCCCAAAGCTGGTAATGGCCAACACCCTGCCGCCATTGGTGACAACGTCGTCGCCGGAGACTTTTGTGCCTGCGTGGAACACCTCTGAATCGTATTTGCCGCCCAGACCGGTTATCGGCTTTCCTTTCTCATAGCCTGAAGGATAACCTCCTGCCACCATCACCACGGTCGTTGCAAAATCAGGCCTTACTTCAAACGACTGACCTTTTAGCTTGCCCTGTGCTGTGGCCAGGAGCAAGTTAACAAGGTCTGATTTGATCCGGGGAATAACAACCTGCGTCTCCGGATCGCCCATCCTCACATTGTATTCGATCACATAGGGTTCACCGCCTACGTTCATCAAACCAATGAAAATAAAGCCTTTGTAGTCAATATTGTCTTTCTTCAGCCCGTCAACTGTTGGCTTTACGACTTTTTCCTCTACCTTCTTCAGAAATTCGCCCGGAGCAAACGGCACTGGCGAGACAGCTCCCATGCCACCTGTGTTTGGTCCGGTATCGCCATCGCCGATTCTTTTATAGTCCTTAGCCTCAGGCAGAATGATATAGTCTTTCCCGTCAGTTAGCACGAAAACGGAAAGCTCGATGCCATCCAGAAACTCTTCTATGAGCACTTTTCTGCTAGCTTCCCCAAATTCGGCCTCTTCAATCATGAACCTGAGCCTGTCTTTAGCCTCCGCAAGATTGCCTGTGATGATTACACCTTTGCCGGCGGCCAGTCCGTCTGCTTTTAGCACGTAGGGAGGTTGAAGAGAGTCGAGAAATTGAAAGCCCTCGGAAAGGTTGCCGGCAATGATGGTTTTCGCTCTGGCGGTGGGAATGCCGTGTTTCAGCATAAACTGCTTGGAGACGTCCTTGCTGCCTTCAAGTGCTGCACCGGCGGCTCCGGGCCCTACAATGGCTATGTGAGCGAGGTCTTTTCTTGTTTCGAAGTAATCCCGGAAGCCTTTTACGAGAGGTTCTTCAGGCCCAACAATGATCAGTGCTATTTTTTCCTTCAGGGCCCATTCGGCTATCGTTGGAAAGTCGGTAGTGGAAAGCGAGACATTGGTGCCAACCGATGAAGTGCCGGCGTTGCCTGGTACGATAAAGAGATTATCACACTTCGGACTTTGAGAAATTTTCCATGAAAGTGCGTGTTCTCTTCCTCCTGAACCAATGACGGCTATATTCATAGTGATGAATTGTTTAGCCGACAAACTTAAGAAGGAGGAGGCTATGCACCAATTAATTGGCGTATTCTGACAGGAATTTTATACGGACAAGTCTTAGCTCTTCCTCCGAGTAGTCGTCACCCAGCTCTTCCAGTGCAACTGCAATGCTGTCTGTTTCAGCATTCATAAAATAGTCGATGATTTCATCTTGCCTGTCTTCGTCCAGTACCTGATCAATATAGTATTCAAGGTTGAGCTTGGTGCCTGAGTAGCAGATGTGTTCAATTTCGTTGATGATCTCCTCCATGGCCATACTTTTGGCTTCGGCAATCTCCTCCAAATCCACCTTGCGGTCAATTTGCTGTATGATGAAGATCTTGATTTTCGACTTCTGTCCAGCCGACTTAACCACTACATCAGAGGCGGTTTCAATGTCATTTTCCTCAACGTATTTGGCTATAGTCTCGAGAAAAGGCTTGCCAAATTTTGCCACCTTGCCCATGCCGACGCCGTTGATCTGGGCAAGCTCGTCTTTGGTGGTGGGGTAGATAGTGGCCATTTCCTCAAGGGAAGGATCCTGAAAAACGACATATGGTGGCAGATCCATTTGCTTCGCAACCTTCTTCCGAAGATTTCTAAGCATTTCGAAGAGCGCCTCGTCGTAGGCCTTGGTCGTGGTAGGTACTTTTTCTGCGTCCTCTTCTTCCTCGGTTACTTCCACGTCATATTCGTGGTCTTTTGAGAGCTTGATAGCAAAAGGATCCACAATAAAGTCCTTGCCTTTAGCGGTTACTTTCAACACGCCAATATTTTCAATGTCTTTTTCAAGAAACTCCAGCAACAGAGACTGGCGAACTACCGACTTGATGAGACTTTCTTCCAGCTCTTTTCCTTTGCCAAAAATGGACAAAGCATCATGCCCATAACTTTTTACATATTGCGAGGGTGTGCCTTTCACCACATCTACGAGGTGTGCCAGGTTAAACCTTTCGCCCGTTTCCATTGCAGCTCTAAGCACCCATTGAACGTACTCCTCACCTTCGAACTTTTCCCTTGGCTTCAGGCAGTTGTCACAGAAGTTGCAATCATGATCATAGCTTTCGCCAAAGTAGTGAAGCAGTTGCTTTCTTCTACAAAGTGATGACTCAGCATAGGACACCATTTCATCAAGCAGCACTCTGGCGTTGTCTCTCTCAGTAACAGTTTTGTCCTTATTGAATTTTTCAAGCTTGATGATGTCGTTGTAACTGTAGAACATGATACAGTTACCCTCCAGACCATCTCTTCCGGCACGACCAGTTTCCTGATAGTATCCTTCCAATGATTTTGGAGTGTCGTAATGCACAACAAAGCGAACATCTGGCTTATCGATGCCCATACCGAAAGCAATGGTTGCCACAATGACATCCACTTCTTCGTTCAGGAAGTCGTCCTGATTCTTTATTCGTACCGCAGCATCAAGGCCGGCGTGATAAGGGGCAGCTTTCACATCATTCACCTGCAGCAAGTTGGCTATTTCTTCAACTTTCTTTCGGCTCAGGCAGTACACGATTCCAGATTTGCCTTTCTGCGACTTTACAAACTTTACCAGTTGCTTTTTGGTGTGCTGCTTGGGGCGAACCTCGTAGTATAGATTTTCTCTGTTGAAAGATGACTTAAAAATGTCGGCCTCTTCCATTTGCAGGTTCTTCTGAATATCAATTTGCACCTTCGGAGTAGCAGTGGCGGTCAGTGCAATCACGGGCATGTTGCTGATTTGGGCCAGAATCTGCTTGATTCTCCGGTATTCAGGCCTGAAGTCATGGCCCCACTCCGAGATACAATGAGCCTCGTCAATTGCCGCAAAAGAAATGTTTGCTTTTTTGAGGAACTCAATATTTTCTTCTTTGGTAAGAGATTCAGGTGCCACATAAAGTAGTTGCACCTCTCCGCTCAGGGTCTCTCTCTTTACCCTGTTCATTTCCGTCTTGGTCAACGTAGAGTTGAGGAACTGGGCATTGACACCCACCGCATTCAGCTGATCGACCTGATTTTTCATCAGGGCAATAAGAGGTGAGATAACAATGGCCGCACCATCAAGGATCAGGGCTGGCAGCTGGTAACAAAGCGACTTGCCCGCACCGGTTGGCATGATGACGAAGGTGTTCCGTCCGTCAAGTATATTTTTGATGATCGCTTCCTGGGTGCCTCGAAAGCTGCTGTACCCAAAAACTTCTTTTAACTTATCTTTTAATTGTTCCTCCAGGCTCGCAATCATATGGCTCTGCAATTTCTTTTTCAGCTTTTACACACAGTTAGCTGAGCAATTGAATATACTAATTTTAATTCAAATGACACGCTCACTTTCCAAATATCAGTGATAAGGAGTGATGGACGTCATTCATAGTCGTTTTATAACAGCGTCATCACGCTCTTTAATGATTCCACGACCTTTGCTGACCGTATTTAAAGCCTATATTTGCAACGAAATACGTTTTAGCTAAGCAATGGACAGAAAAAGCAGTCAAACTTTTGTAATAATTATGGCCGGTGGTGTAGGGAGTAGGTTTTGGCCCTATAGCAGAAACAAGCGCCCAAAACAATTTCTTGACATATTTGGTACTGGTCAGTCACTTTTACAAATGACTTACAACCGGTTCCTGCAAACGGCGGGCAAAGATAACATATTGATCGTCACTAATCAACAATACGCTGAATTAGTAAAGGAACAATTACCTGACCTTGAGCAGGATCAAATACTGCTTGAGCCAGCCCGGAGAAATACTGCTCCGTGCGTGGCGTATGCGTGCTACAAAATTCACAAGAAGAACCCTGACGCCACGGTGGTAATCACCCCGGCAGACCATGCTATTTTTAATGAGGACAAATTCATTGCTACGGTTGAGGAAGGCATATTCGCCGCTCAGAAAGAAGGCAACCTGGTTACGATAGGTATTAAGCCAACAAAGCCAGAAACCGGCTATGGCTATATTCAGTATTCTGAAGAAAAGTTTGGTGCAGCCAGGAAGGTTAAAACATTCACTGAAAAGCCTGAGCTGGAATGGGCGAAGAAGTTTCTGGAAAGCGGGGATTTTGTCTGGAATGCGGGGATCTTTATTTGGAAGACTTCTACGATCATCAAGGAATATGAGAATAGCCTGCCTGAAATGGCCGAAGCCTTTGATGATGGAATGGAGCATTATTACACCGACACCGAGCAGCAGTATATTGACAAGGCCTACACGCAGTGTAGAAATATATCTATTGACTACGGTATTATGGAAAAGGCAAACGATGTCTACGTCGTGCTGGGCGATTTTGCATGGTCGGACCTGGGCTCGTGGGGCTCACTCTATGATAACCTGAAAAAGGAGGAAAACGAGAACATCGTTATGGGCGCAGAGTTACTTCCTTACGATAGTCACAGCAATATTATCAAAACAGATAAGGACAAGCTGGTTATTCTACAAGACCTCGAAGGCTACCTCGTTGCAGATTTTGAGGATGTATTAATGATAGTAAAAAAAGACCAGGAAGCGAAGTTCAGGGAGTTTGTGAACGACGTGAAAAACAAGAAGGGTGAGGAGCTCCTCTGAGCGCTCAGCCAACGCAGTTTTTTGTAAACTTTTTGGAATGGCAGTCTACTTCAAGGCTGCCATTCTTTGTCTTACCACCTCGAAAAGAAAAATACCGGCTGCCACGGAAACATTCAGCGATTCAATTTTGCCCTGCATAGGAATTTTCACCTTCGTATCAGCCATTTCAAGCACGCTATCAGAAATACCATCCTCTTCAGAACCCATAATGAGGGCCACAGGCCCGGTAAGGTCGGCATCTGAATACAGCTGGTCTGTCTTCTCGGTGCAGGCCACCACGTGGAAGCCTGACTCTTTGAGGTACTTGACCGACTCTTCGAAGTCATTCACTTTGCAAATGGGAAGATGGTTAAGAGCCCCAGCCGATGTTTTCACAGCATCGCTGCCAATTTGAGCGCTGCCTTTGGATGGGATAACAATCGTGTCGGCTCCGGCCGATTCGGCGGTTCGTACGATGGCACCAAAGTTTCTTACGTCCGTTACCCGGTCAATCAGCACTATGAGGCCGTCCTTGCCCTGGTCGAAGATGAAGGATACAACCCTGTGCAGGTCGGCAAACTCAATGGGGGAGACAAAGGCGATGACTCCCTGGTGGTTTTTGCCAGTTAGGCGGTCAAGCTTTTCTCCTGGCACGTTCTGAAAAACGATGCCGTTTTCAATCAGTAGCTTGATGAGCTCATTGGTGAGCTCATTTTTAACATTTTTCTGGATGAAAATTTTGTCTATTTGTTTGTCGGCCTTGATGGCTTCTATCACCGCCCTGGTGCCATAAATCATATCGGAAGGGTTCGGCCTTCGCTGTTGAGGGTATTTTCTTATCACCTGATGCTTGTTGGTTCTGCGACCCGGCAGGCCGAAGAACAGTTTAAATTCTTCCTTTGCGCCACAAATCTACGAAGCGAAACCAATATCTGTCATAATCGTCCTTACGAATTAGCGTAAGGTAGCCAGGGGTGAAAATATTTTTGACCCTCATAAACTCAAATTTAAGGTCAGATTTGTCCTCCATTTTGAGGTAGGTCCAAACTTCTCCCACATCGTTTCTTTCGACCACATCCGGATGGCCAAAAATGATGTAGATCATACCCGCATCAGTTTTCCAGCCTTCTTTGAACCCGGTAAACAACAAGTTCGCCTCAGCCACTCGGGTGAAATAGTTCTGCATGATCCGTTTTGCCCGGTCCTGGCTGCCCGAAATGTCCAGCAGGAAATTGTCCAGCGCTTTCTTTCTGGTTTTGGACGACACCAGCTTATTATACTCTTCTTTGGAACTGATGTAGCGAAGGGTGCCAATGATTTCGTCTACTGAAACGAACTTGGGATAGTAAAAAGGCGCCAGGCGCATGGCAAGCGCTGAGCCCGAACTTGAATCCGTTTGAAACAGGTAGAGACCCGGCTTGGTTGCAGAGAAGTAACCCGCTCTCATCATGAATGAGCTATCAATTTCCATTGTTTTGCCTCCGGAAATAGTGTCGATAACCATGGGTGGCCTGGCTTCTTCAAAATCCATATTGTAGTAAAATCCGTAAAGCTGAGCCGTATCGTCGGCTGTCAAAGAGATCGAATCTCTTGGGCTGAAAAAAGACCTCAAGATGGGAGTACCATTTTTATCAACAGGGGTTATCCCATCGGGAGTAAACATGTTGTCGCCCTCCAGCGCTACATCGAAAAAGAAAGATTTTTGCGTGCTCGGTCTTTTGACGTGAAAGACAATAATATTTTGACCTTCTGAGGGCATGAAAGCCAGCTTTCCTGCAAGCTGTGGATAGGCTGAAACGTCGGTGAGATCAGCCCAATCGTGGGTTGTCTCATTGAAAGCAGAGGAGTCCGAATATGAGCTTCGGTAAAAAGTGTTCAACTCGTAATTGCCAATGGTGTCGTAGGCAGGAAGATTCAGTTGAAAGTAAACTTTGTAGCCCGGGTCGGACTTAACCAAACGATATTTGAATTGAATTGGCCCGGAAGGGTTGTAGGTATAAGAAAGGTTAAAACTATTGATTGACTGACTGCGTACATCAGTCCCTGCGAACGAAAAGGCGATGAAAAATAAACAGAATAGGGCACTTTGAACCTTGTTCATACTGAAATGCATGGGAATGTTTAGCATATAACAACCAAGTAACTAAAAAACTTGAACCGAAAGTATAATTTTATCTTACTTTGAAGCCTAAAAGCAATCCGAACTGAATCTTCATGGCAGTTTATACTACGGAAATTACCTCAGCAGAGATACTTTCAGACAATCCGATACACCAGCGACTTTTGAAACCCTACATAGTGGCGAAAGACTATGTGAAGGGGAATATGCTGGAGCTCGGGTGCGGCGAAGGACGTGGGGTGAAAGAGCTCATGCCCCTTGTTGAGAAATATACTGCCCTCGACAAAATCGGGGAGATTGTAGAAAAACTTCAAAAAGAGAACCCCAAGGGTGATTTCAGGCAAGCTGTATTTCCTCCATTTAGCGGCCTTGAAGACAATGCATTCGACAGCATCGTTACCTTTCAGGTAATAGAACATATTAAGGATGACGAGCTGTTTCTGAAAGAAATGGCCAGGGTGCTAAAGCCCGGGGGCGTTGCGTTGCTCACTACGCCCAACATCAAGCTGACACTGACCAGAAATCCATGGCATATTCGGGAGTACACAGCACAGGAATTAACCGATAAAGCAAAAAAATACTTTCCTGATGTGGAAATGAAAGGAATTGCCGGAAGCGAAAAAGTGATGGACTATCACGAGAAAAACAGAGCTTCCGTGAAAAGGATCACAAGGTTTGATGTGCTCAATTTACAGTATCGATTGCCTGCCTGGATGCTTCGGATTCCCTATGATCTGCTGAACAGGCTTAACCGGAATAACCTGCAAAAGGCATCCGACAGTCTTGTGTCGTCAATTTCTCACGATGACTACCTGGTTTCGGATGACGCCGATACGTCCCTTGATTTATTCCTGATTTTGAGGAAATAAAAAAAGCCCCATATTCCGGGGCTTTTCATTAGTTATTCATCATTCCGTAGTGTTTTCGGAAGAGCTCCTCGTAGGTTTTTCCCAGCTCCGGATCTTCATAGGCCCGGAACACCCTGGCTAGCTCATTGAGTACGATCAGGTTCTTTTGCACCGTAAAGGAATCGGCGATCAAATTATCGAACATGTAAGTGAGCATTTCATCGGCTCTTACACTCATTGTAGCCGCTATCTCTTTGGCTTTTTCTTCCTCGCCTACTTCCATCAACAGGCTCACCATTCTCACAGTAAAGTGATCATAGGGAACCACCGAGTCAGGCATTACCTCAAGAGATTTGAGAAGCGCATTTTTTGCTCTTTCAGTGTCATCAGCCATCAGGAGAGATTCAGCCAGTGTGTTGAAGCTTGCTCTGTGGTTAAGAACAAAATTCCTGTAATCTTCAGTGTAGTAAATGCTCGGATCCTGCAAGCCTCTCCAGTAGAAGTTGTTCATCATGTTGTCGTACATGATGTCTACATCTACGAAAGTTTCCTGGTTGTCAGGGTTTTCCACAGGGAGCAATCGGTAAGCGTTACCCTCTTGAACTGCATAACGCCTGATGTCGATATTGACACTGGCCAATGACGTGTTATTGAAATAAATAGGGCGCTCCCATTTATTGGTCAAAATGATATCCAGAATAGCCAGGTCTTTCTTTTCCAGTACCCTGTCTTTGATGTTGAACACCATCCTGGGCACCATATAATCTTCTAGTGTGGAAGGTATGATTCCTTTTGAAAGCACGCTAGTGGTGTCAACATTCAGGTAGACGCTCTTGGAAGGGATAGAGTTGTAGGCACTTATCGAAGTCGCCACTCTGAGAGCAGGATTGCCTTCACGCACCAGCTTCATGTACTGCTCAAGGCTAATAGCGCCTTTGATATTCTCTCTTTCCATTACCACCACGAAGTCATTCAACCCGCCCTGGCGGTAGTCTTTGCTGGTCAGTGAGAATGGGAATGGCTCAGATTCATACGCCTGTCGCATCATTTGATCGATGTACCAGTCGGTGTTGAAATAGCTCAACACCACCACCCGCACGTCGGTACGGAACCCTTCCACCTCCTGCACATACCAAAGCGGGAAGGTGTCGTTATCGCCACCTGTGAAGAGGATGGCATTGGGGGCGCAGCTCGCCAGGAAGTTTCTGGCGGTGTCAACAGAGAAATAGCGATCCGACCTGTCATGATCATCCCAGTTTTCGCTGGCCATTATGGCCGGACAACTTAGGCAGATGATCAGAGACGTGGAAATGGCTGCTTTTTTATTGGCAATGAACCTTTGGAACAAATCGTACATGGCCAATACGGCAAAGCCTATCCAGATCGAGAACACATAGAACGACCCGACGTAGATATAGTCCCGTTCTCTTGGCTCCGAGGGTGGAGAGTTGAGGTAAAGCACCAGGGCCGCTCCTGTTAAGAAGAACAGCAAAAGCATCACGCTAAAGTTCTTTTGGTCTTTTCTATATTGATAGAAGAATCCTATTAATCCAAGAATTAGCGGAATGAACAGGTAATTGTTTCGCCCTTTGTTGTTTTCGAGTTCCCATGGCACTTTCTTAAAAGCATCGGCAGGCGAGGTCCAACTGGCGTCCTGCACATCGCTTTCACGTCCCGCAAAATTCCACATGAAATACCTCATGTACATGTGGCCAAGCTGGTATTTGAACATGAAGTAAAGGTTGTCGCCAAAGGTAGGTTTCTGGCCTGCCCTAAGGCCGGTAATTTCTCTGTAGCGCTTCGCATGCTCTGCACTGGAACTGTACATCCTAGGCAGGATGGTCATGCCGCTCTTGTCATAAATAGCGTCTACTTTGTAGTCAATAATATCGTATTCAGTTTCGCCTTTAGCGTACACAGGAGCTCCTTTTTTCTGCTCCTGAAGCTCGGTGGTAAAGTACTGCCCGTAAAAAAGCGGCCGATCACCGTATTGTTCTCTTTTGAGGTAGGAAACGAAGGTGTTTACGTTTTCAGGGTTGTTCTCGTCGATAGGAGGATTGTAATTCGACCTGATGAGCACAACTGTGTACGATGAATAACCAATCAGAATGAAAGCAAAAGCCAGCAGCGAGGTGTTCAGAATGACCTTCTCTTTTTTCTCGGAATAAATGATGCCGTAAATAAGGGCACCGAGGAAAAGAAGGACGAAAACGATGATGCCAGACTTAAATGGCAAGCCAAGCGAGTTCACAAAGAAAAGCTCGAAAGAGAAGGCGAGGCTTGGCAAGCCTGGGATAACGCCCGCCATGATGATAAGGATAATCGCACCACTAACTGCCAGGGTTGTTAGCACACCTTTCGTAGTGACCTCCTTGTAGTACTTGAAGTACACGATAAGGCCAAGGGCTGGAATGGCCACAAGGTTGAGAAGGTGAATGCCGATAGAAAGACCAACAGTGTAAGCAAGCAGCAGGAACCAGCGGTTTCTGTGCCTGTCGTCATCAATTTGCTCCCACTTCAGGATGGCCCACACAACGAAGGCGGTAAAGAAGGATGAAATAGCATAAACCTCAGCTTCAACAGCCGAAAACCAGAAGGAGTCCGAAAAGGTGTACGCAAGACTGCCTACAATACCAGCTGCAATAATCGACCAATTTTGATCGTCGGTGCCCTGGCCGGGCTTCAACCCCATTAGCTTGTTGGCGAGGGCTGTGATAGTCCAAAAAAGAAACAAAATGGAAAACCCACTACTCAGTACACTTGAGATATTGATCCAATAGGCCACTCTTTCTACATCGCCGAGAGCAAACAGACTAAAGAACCGTCCGATCAACAAGAAGAGAGGTGCTCCCGGGGGATGAGGCACTTCGAGTTTATATGAAACTGCTATAAATTCTCCACAGTCCCAGAAGCTGGCGGTGGGCTCAACAGTTAGCCAATAAACGAGGGTGGCAATGGCAAAAACGAACCAACCGGTAAGGTTATTCACCTTTATATAATTCATTCTATTATTTTTTTATTCGGGCGAAAATAGTAATTAATAAGCTATCTGCCTTACGGATACCTATAATATTGAGGGGGAGAAGAAAAGGCTTGCCACCCAAACAAAAAGGGGAGCAAGCCTCTAAATCAAATTGGGAGATTGTTATCCCTCGAAATGCGAGTAATGCTTTCTGAAAATGCCTTCGGTTTTTAATGCATCTTCATTAAAACCATAGGCTTTAAGTATCCGCTGGAGCCTGTCGAGCACAAACAGGTTCTTTCTGACCTCAAAAGCATCTGGCTTCACGGCGGAAGAATAATAACTGAGCTCTTTGTCCGCTCTTTCGATCAGTGTTTTCCCAATGGCTATCGCAGTGTCACTGTCGTTGAGTGCCAGGAGCAGACCGGTTGTTTCTACGGCTGAAATATCGTAAGGAATGGTGTCGTCAGGAATAGCACTAAGGCTCTTATGAAGTGCTTCAAGCGCCTGGTCATTTTTGCCTTCCAGCATGAGCGCTTCGGCCAGTGAGTTGAAGCCCAGGCGGGGGTTCATTAGCTGCTTTTGGTAGTACGACGAATAATTGACATCAGGATTGTTGAGGTTTCTCCAGGAGTAATTCTCCGTCATGTTCGCAAACATTACCCGGCTATTGACCAAATGGCTATCGCTCTCAGGGTTTTCGACTGGGAGCAATTTGTAGGTCATCCCTTCTTGCACAACATATTTATTGAGATCAAATGGCAGCAAACTCAGGGCGGTATGAGTGAAGTAAATGGGCCGCTCCCAGTTGTTGGATGCGATCAGGTCGAGCAGCATGATTTCACTTTTTTGAAGGCCATTCCCCGTAACTTCAAAAGTGATAAAGTCAGGAATATATTGGGTCATTGTGTCGGGCACCAGATGCCTGGCCATCACGTCTTTTTTATTAACAGGCAGCCGTATCACCTTTGAGGGTAAGGAGGCGAGGATTGACCCCGTTCTTGTTTCCACCATAATCGCCGGGTGCTTTTTCTTCAGCAGATTGAGGTATTGAGTAAGGTTAATGGCTTCGCCCTTCAGGTTAGGGTTTTCCACTACAGGCACGTAGTCGATGGGGCCACCCTGCTTATAAAGGGTTTTATCAATAGAAAAAGGGAGGGGCTCTGATTCGTAGGCTTTCCTTTTCATCATGTCAATGTTCCAGTCGGCACTAAACAGCGTGCCAACAATTACCCGCATATCGGTTCTTATGCCTTCCACCTCCTGCGCATACCACAGCGGGTAAGTATCGTTATCGCCTCCGGTAAATAGGATGCCGTTTGGCTCACACCCAGTCAGGTAATTTTTTGCCATGTCAACAGAGTAGTACCTGCCGGACCGATCGTGGTCGTCCCAGCCCTGCATAACCATGATGCCAGGCACCATGAGTGTGGCAAACCAGGCCATGGCGAGGGCCAGTTTACGTTCGGCAAAAAACTGTTGCGACTGGCGGAGAAATGCGAATGCCCCAAGGCCAATCCAAATGCAGAAGGCAAAGAATGATGCTACGTAGATGTAGTCCCTCTCTCTTGGCTCGTCGGGTGGTGAGTTGAGATAGAGTACTAAGCCTGCTCCTGTAATGAAGAAAAGAACACCTATTACTGAAAAAGACTGCAGGTTTTTTTTGTAGTTGAAAAAAAGACCGACTAAGCCGAGTACCAATGGCAGCATCAAAAAGCTGTTTCTGGCATGGTTCCCTTCCATTGAAGGAGTCACAGAAGATGTCAGAGCGACGAAGCCAGCATCTTGCTGATCACTTTCCCTGCCGGCAAAATTCCACATAAAGTACCTCATGTACATATGGCCCAGCTGGTAAGTAAACAAGTACTGGAGGTTGTCGGTGAAATTTGGCTTTTGGCCCGGTTGTAGGCCTAAAATGCGTTGATAGGCCTCTGGGTGACGATCTCTTTGGCTCCAAAGCCTCGGGAGAACTGTCGTTCTTGCAGGGTCGTAGGTCAACTCATAATCAAAGTCTTCGATTTCGTACGACGTTGCCCCTTTTTGATAAACCGGATCGCCAGGTTGCTGATCAATCAGCTTTGCGTCATAGTAGTTGCCGTACAATAAAGGCCTGGTTCCGTACTGCTTCATGTCCAGATAACCCACAAAATTGGGCAGGTTCTCCGGGTTCCACATGTCGATCAGTGGGTTTTTTGACGAACGAATAGTAAGTATCCCAAAGGAAGAATAGCCGATAATGAGAAAGCTAATACAAAGTGCAAGTGTGTTGAGCCCCACCAGTCCCTTTTTTTGTGTAAAATAAACTGCCAGCAGAATGCTCGCTGTAATAATGACCATGCCGAAGGCGGCGCCACTGCCAAAGCCAAGTTTGAGGGAATTGACGAAGAATATTTCGAATTTGGTGAGGAGGCTCATCACGCCGACCCGGAATCCAAACATGACGAATAGAATACCTATCCCGCTCGAAACAATTGTAACGGCAAGCCCTTTCCAGGAGAAAGTGTAATTCTTAAAGTAATAGATGAGTGCCAGCGATGGAATCGTGAGCAGGTTCATGGGATGCACCCCAATGGAAAGGCCCATCAGGTAGGCAATGAATAGCAGCCACTTGTTGGAAAGCGACGCATTTTCCAATGCGTCCCACCTGAGAATAGCCCAGAACGCTACCGCTGTAAAGAACATAGACATGGCGTACACCTCGGCTTCCACTGCCGAAAACCAAAAGGTGTCGGAGAAGGCGAAAGCGAGCGACCCCGTTACCCCTGAGCCCATTAACACAAGTGCGTCTTTAGCCTGAAGGTCAAAATGCTCAGCCTTGAGGATCTTGGAGGCTAGGAGCACGATGCTCCAGTAAAGAAACATTACTGCCAGAGCGCTGCTCACTGCGCTCATCATGTTCACCCAGAATGCGATCTGTTCGGTGTTGCCTAACGCCAAAAAAGTAAAAAAGCGGCCAAGCAGCAGAAAAAAGGGTGGCCCCGGAGGGTGTGGAATCTGCAACTTGTAGCTGGCAGCTATAAATTCCCCACAGTCCCAGAAACTGGCTGTCGGTTCTAATGTGAGGGCATAAACTGTGAGCGCAACAAAAAATACCGCCCAACCGGTCAGGTTGTTGATCAGTTTAAAGTTCTTCATGCTCAAAAAGCTGGTTTTACATATAAGCTTAAGACTCTGTTTATGAACGCAGGGTTGTCTCTAATTTGTATCTTTTCATATTATTTCAACCCTTGACAAAATGTTTCTCGTAACGAACTGTCTTTTGCGTTTTATATAATTTTTGTACCAAAAACCCTACTCTTTACTAATGCGTATGTGGCGTAAAGTAACCGGTATTAGATTTAAACAACTGTGAAGCATGAAATCACTACTTAACCTTGAGGAAGCTGCGATGTTTATTGCTGCTTTTTTCGGCACAATTTATCTGGACTACGCCTGGTGGATGTTCTTTGCCTGGCTGCTAGCACCAGATGTAAGTATGATAGGCTATTTGTTCAACACTAAAATTGGTGCAGTGTTCTACAACCTGGCACATCATAAAGGGGTAGCGGTGGCTTGTTTTGTAACAGGCTTTGTCATTTCATCGCCAGAATGGATGTTCGCCGGGCTTCTTTTATTTGGCCACAGCGCCATGGATAGGGTTTTTGGCTATGGCCTAAAGTATGCTGACGATTTCAAACATACCCACCTTGGGTGGATAGGTAAAAAATAGTTCCGACTACTTATAGATAATCAGGTAGAAGCCAATCCAAAGAAAAAACCAAAGCACATACGATGTTGCCACTATGATGATACTGTTTTTTCTCTGCTTCCCTGAGATGACATATACTCCTGCGGCTAGTGCAATCCAGTAGACAACCTCAAAGAGATTGAGTGCCTTTAGGGGATAATGCCAGCGGGGCGCCAACGACTCGAAGTCGAACAGGTTCATCATGGAGAGCGGATAGAAGGCGCCAATTTCCTGATAGGTAGGATCGGTGTTTACTACCAGAAACCAGGCGATTTTGATAAGCTCTGGAATAAAAAAGACAAGTTCTGCCGCTAAAGCCAGCCGCCACATGTCTTTGAAAGTAAGCTTGTAGCCAAACATAAAGCCGCCCACATAGAGGATAAATGCAGTGACGGTAAACTTCCAGGCATAAACGATCGGAACGGTGAGGTACTGCACTGCACTTAAGGCGTGGAAAAAGCCCATTTCACCACGCTCTTGCAAAATCTCGAATGCAGCTAACTCTCCTTCGATGAAACTTTTTTTGATAAAAAGCAGTATCAACGTGACAACACAGATGACAGCAAATAGCTGTCCCGTGCCAAATGAAAACCATTCGTCGAGAAGTTCTTGTCGTCTTTCTTTGGAAAGTTGCATATCAATGGAAAAATTTACAATTCACAGAACGGGTTTGCCGTTGATTCGTTGTTATCTTAAATATTCAATTTGAAAATTGGCAGACTTTTGGCACTCCACCAAACTATGAGGTTTATCATTATCACTTTATTGTTGTCAGTCGGCTTTGCTGACCTTTCATTTTCTCAGAGCATAAGTGTGGGAGAAGTGAAGGCGGATACCGTCGACGCAGCCAGTAAACTGCTCATCAACGACATCAAGGTGCAGCTTGACGCCACCGAAGCCCTCAACAATATGTACAACTTTCATTTTGCTACAGCCGAGAAACAATTCAGGTGGCTGAAGCAAAAGTATGGTTGGCATCCGCTGCCTTATTTTTTGATGGGGCTGTCCGAATGGTGGAAGATTGTACCGAATATTGAAAATGAGCAGTACGACAAAAAGTTTTATGCTTATATGGATACCGCTCTGGTCCTCTCCGAACGGCTTTACAAGGAAGTGAATAAGGTCGAAGGCGCTTTTTTTCTGTCTGCTACTTATTCGTTTCAGGGCCGATTGCTTTCCGAGAGAAAAAAATGGACTAAGGCCGCTGTAGCAGGTAAGAATGCATTGGCTTATCTGGAGGAATGTCGTGGGCAGGAGGATTTAAGCCCCGAAATACTTTTTGGTGACGCCTTGTATAACTATTACTCTGTTTGGGTGCCTGAAAACTATCCTTTGCTGAAGCCCATCATGTTGTTTTTCGATAAGGGAGATAAAGATGATGGAATTAAACAGCTGAAGGAAGTGGCCAGGAACGCTTTTTATACCAGGACTGAGGCCCAGTATTTCCTTATGCGGATTTTATCGAGTGAAGGAAAAAACATGTACGAAGCTTTGCAGGTGGCCGAATACTTGCATCAGACGTTTCCTGACAACCCTTACTTCCACCGATACTATTCACGGCTGTTGTACGGAACTGGCGATTATCAGCTTTGCGAAAAAACCTCTCTGGAGATCATCGATAAGTATTATCAGAGATATGATGGCTATGAGGAGAACAGTGGCCGGTATGCCGCTTTCTTTCTGGGCCAGATATATCAAACGAGAAAAGACTATACGAACGCCAAAAAATTCTACAAAGAAGCGGTACGGTTTAGTTCCAAAAATGAAACCCAGCAAATGGGTTATAACCTGTATTCTCTGTTGGCCCTTGGAGAAATAGCCGAAAAAGAAAACAATCAAAAAGAGGCGAAGGAATACTACAAAGAAGTCAAACGCCTTGCGGGCAGAAAAGACCGTGCATGGGAAGTGGCCAAAAAGAATTTGAAGGAGATGGATTAGCTAACAAAATGAGGTAGATTAAGTCATGGCCGTCTCCATCAATAAGAGTAAAAAAGTCACTTATGCTGATTACCTCACCTGGCCCGACAGTGAAAGGTGGGAGATTATCGATGGTTTGCCTTATAATATGAGCCCTGCTCCGAGCAGAAGGCATCAGGATATTCTAACTGCCCTTGCCGGCCACTTTGTTAGTTTTTTTAAAGGGAAAGAGTGCAAAGTGTATTTTGCTCCATTCGATGTTCGCCTGTCCGACGACTATTCTCAAGAAGAGCTGGTTGAAAATGTTGTTCAACCCGACCTGTCTGTTTTTTGCGACAAAAACAAGCTTGATGAGAAGGGCGCTATTGGAGCACCTGATCTGGTGGTGGAGATTCTTTCTCCTTCCACTTCAAAAAAAGACATGTCTGAAAAATTACTCCTTTATCAGAAATTTGAAGTGAAGGAGTATTGGGTGATTGATCCTGAAGGTGAGGATGTTCGTGTGTTTGTGCTGGACAAAAATGGGAGATTTTACCTGTTGACCATCCTTAAGAAGGAGGAAACTTTGAAAAGTAAGCTGTTCTCAGGTTTAACGATTCCGCTGGAAGAACTATTTGCCGAATAGTTCAAGAAAATTCTTAATGTTTGCCTTTACCGAATAGGTGTTTTCTACCGTTCGTCGCCCTTCCTCACTCAGTTGTGTTCTTAGTGCGGTGCTTTTGATCAGTTTTTTCAGTGCAAACACCCATTCTTCTGTATTGGTAGCCATCAGCCCATTGATTCCGTCCTTTATGATATCCGTATTCACCCCTACAGGCGAAGCGACGGTGGAGATTTCCAATGCCATGTATTGCAAAGCCTTGAAACCGCACTTCCCCTTGCTCCATTTGTCGTCTGTGAGCGGCATCACGCCAATGTCGATGGCAGCCAGATCGTCTATTTCTGTTTCTTTGTTCCAGGCTATAAACTCCAGCCATGGGTAGTTTACTGGCGGAGGCTGGTTGGAGATCACCCTGAAAGAGAATTTTTCATCTTTGGCAAGTTGCTCAAGCGCCGGCCAAAGCATATCGAGGTAAGGGAGAGTGGAGTGACTGCCTGTCCAGCCAATAAGGATAGGGTCGTTAGTGGGCTTTGGTTTTTTATTGATTCGGTGGTGATGCTCTGTGTCGATGGTAGTAGGGCTGATCACGACGTAGTCATTGAACTGCTTCGCATAGTGGGCCAGGTAAGAGTTTCCTGCAGAAACTTTCCACGACCATCGGCATATGCTCTCTGTTTTTGAATGCCATTTTAGCCATCCAGCGATTTTGTTGCTTTCGCTCGTATTGGGCAGCCAAATGGCATCATCGAAGTCAAAAATGACCTTCTTACTGAAAACTTTGGTTATTAGCCATTCAAAGATGGGAGGGCCTAGCGGCGTAAGTTCCCGGTGGATAAAAACGAAATCGGCGGAAGACACTCCGCCAAGCACTTTGAACCGTCGGGCAAACCCATTGAGTAGCCCCCATGCTTTTTGCAGTGTATTGCCTTTTTTGTAGAGCACCTTCCAATAGTATTCCCCCCAAAACGACTGGCGGTCTATAGAATAACCCTGTTTGAGCAGTGCAGCAAAGTACTGTTCGAACCGAAAGCGTTGCGACGGTGCTTGCTCTAAAGGGTAGGGAAAGAGGAAAAGAATTTTCACCCGGTGAAATTAGTGCAAGATTGCCTTATGATAAAACCGTGCTTATCCCCAATTGACAGTTATTCGTCGAAATGCTGCTCTAACCGGAGGCTTCGGACGCCAGGTGTTCCGATATAATTAGTAATTTGCGACCTGTATTTAACTTTTATGGGCCTCCAAGACCTTATTGTCACACCTATTTACCTTCTCCTCCTGTATGCCCTGGCATTCTGGATCAGGCCCAAAGTGACCAATAAGGACACCCGCAAGTATTTTATTCCTGGCTTGACGGTAAAGTTTGTTGGAGCGATAGCTTTGGGGTTGGTGTATCAGTTTTATTATGGGGGTGGGGATACAATGAATTACTATAACTGGGGTGCCAAAATAGTTTGGGAGGCATTTCTCGATTCCCCGACAAAAGCGATTAGCTTGATAACTGCAGGTGCTGAGTACCCGGCGGACGCTTTTCAATATGCATCAAGGATTATCTTTTTTGGTGATTTGCCTTCATACAGCATTGTAAGAGTGGCCGGTTTGTTGGCCATTTTTACGCTTAACTCGTATTATGCGATTTCAGTGTGTTTTGGGGCAGTAAGTTTTGCAGGCACATGGGCACTTTTTTTTGCACTCTATAAATATTGCTCACCTATTGTTCACAGGACAGCCCTTGCCGTACTATTTATTCCATCAGTATTTTTCTGGGGATCTGGCATTCTCAAGGATACAATTACATTTTCGGCTTTGGGTTTTTTCATTTTCTCGTTGCTCGAAATAGTGAAATGGAGAAGAGTAACCTCGCTAAATTTTTTTATTTTATTTATTTCATCTTACTTACTCTACCATATCAAGATTTATATTGCATTAAGTCTCATTCCAGGGGCCGTGCTATTTGTGTACATTTTTTATTTTTCACGAGCTGTGAAAAACACGGTTTTGAAAATTCTTTTGACCCCAATTCTTCTGGTGGGGGTACTTTACAGTATGTATTTTGCCGCGCTGAAACTTGGTGAAGATAATAGGAAATATTCTCTCGATTCAATGATTGAAACCGCCAGGGTGTCGGCAGAGTGGCTTTACCATGTGAGCCGTGTCGAAGGTGGGTCAGGGTATAGCTTGGGTGACGACGACTTTAGTCCTCCGGGCCTCGTAAGGAAATTTGTTCCGGGTGTTTGGGTGTCGCTTTTTCGTCCTTATATATGGGAAGTGCGAAATCCTGTAATGCTTTTAACCGCAATAGAAAGCTTGCTGCTCCTCTGGCTTTTCGGTTACACTCTAGTCAAGACGGGGTTCGTTTCTTTTTTTGGTTTCCTTATTAAGGATCCCCTGATGTCATTCTTTTTTTTATTCACTATCGTTTTTTGTTTCGCAATTGGCGTGTCGACATTTAATTTTGGTTCTTTGGCAAGGTACCGGATACCAGTGATCCCGTTGTTCGCTTACAGCCTATTTTTCGTTCAATTCAAACGACAGGACTCAAGACGCTGATGGATAAAAAGCATTTTACTTTGATCTCAAGTAGCAGGCCCTGGTGGAAGATTGATTTAAAAGAATTGCTCGATTATCGAGATCTTTTCCTTGTGTTGACGTACAAGGATATCAGAGTGCGTTATGCACAAACTTTCCTTGGACTTGCTTGGGTTATTGTGCAGCCAGTAGTAACACTCATAATTTTCACTCTTATCTTCGGGAAAGCCATACAGGTCGATACTGGAGGAGTGCCTTACCCGATTTTTGCTTTGGCGGGCATGAGCGCCTGGAATTACTTCGCTTTTGTGATGTCACAGAGTGGCGGTTCCATTATCGGAGCTCAGGACATGGTAAAGAAAATTTACTTCCCCAGGCTTGTGCTCCCACTAAGTAAGGCGTTGGTTGGTCTTGTAGATTTTGTAGTTGCGCTGGTTTTGCTTGCCGTTTTGATGGTTTATTATCGGCAACCGATGGGTGACAACTTCGGTTATGTGTTTGTATTTATTCTCCTCAACTTGTTTTGCTCACTCGCTGTCGGCATCTGGTTGAGTGCACTTACCATCAGATTTCGTGATTTTCAGCATGTGGTTCCATTTATGGTGCAGATTGGATTGTATGCCACTCCTATTGCCTACCCCTCATCTATGATTCCGGACAAATGGCAGCTATTATATCATTTGAACCCGATGGCGGGAATTGTAGAAGGAATGAGGTGGAGTTTGCTGGGAGCTGGAGAGCTGAATGAGTACACCTTCCTTTCTTTCATTGTAACCTTTGTCCTGTTTCTTACCGGGGTATTTTATTTTCATCGGACTGAAAGAATTATTGCCGACATCGTCTAAAGAGATATGAGCAGAGCTATCGAAGTCGAGGGAATTTCAAAAAGATACGAGCTTGGTCATCAAAAAGCCGGTTCGCTCAGCGAAAGTCTCAAAAGTAAGTTTAAGAGGAGTAGTTTGAAGGTGCAGCGTGAGTTTTGGGCCCTTAAGGAGGTGAGTTTTCAGGTAAATGAAGGAGAGGCAGTAGGCATAATTGGTAGAAATGGTGCTGGAAAAAGTACTCTGCTTAAGATACTCAGCCGCATCACGTATCCTACTAGTGGAAATATCAAAGTATTCGGTCGGGTATCATCTCTATTGGAAGTTGGTACCGGATTTCATCCAGAGCTGTCGGGGAGGGAGAACATCTACCTTAATGGCACCATCCTGGGGATGCGTCGCTCAGAAGTGAAAGCCAAGTTCGAAGAGATTGTTGAATTTAGTGGCGTAAGTAAATTCATTGACACTCCTATCAAGCACTACAGCAGCGGCATGAAGGTTAGGCTTGCATTTGCTGTGGCTGCTCACCTGGAGCCGGAGATATTGATTATTGATGAGGTGTTGGCAGTTGGCGATGCCGAGTTTCAAAAGAAGTGTTTGGGTAAAATGGAGGAGGTGGCAGGGCAGGGGAGAACCGTGTTGTTTGTTAGTCACAACATGCTTCAGGTGCAGGCACTCTGCCAAAAAGGGATACTACTTGACAACGGTGAAATTTCTTTTGAAGGAACCGCCAACGCAGCTGTTAATTATTACTTGAAAGGTTTAGGCAAAACCGGGGACGACATTGACGTGACTACTATGGCACGAGCGGGAACAAAACATCATGCGATGACAATCAAATCCGTATCGTTACAGGATGGTAATGCAGATGGCACCTTTAACGAAGGGGAGACTGTAACCCTTTTGATTAAATTTGAGTTGCTGGAACCGATAGAAAATTTGATTATTGGTTTTTCTTTATCTACCTCTACAAATGGCGACTTGGTAGAATGCAGGTCTACGGCTTCTTTTCCTAACTTATCTTTGAACACCGGGCAATTTAGTGTCAGGGTAACGTCCAAACTTTCGCTCAAAGCTGGATCTTACATGCTAAACTTGGGTGCCAGAAGCTTAAAGGGGCACCTTGAATACATTCCTTCTGTGACAGTGCTAAATATTGTTCCAAATCAGCCGACTGAAACTGCCGAATGGAGCAACTCGTCAGCGGGTGTTTTAATCACTTCATCTCATTGGAAATTGTTAGAGTAACTATGGTTTCAAGATTTGCAACTAAGGAGGAGATATTTGAAGAAGATTTCTGGAAGATTAACCAGGAGCTTTTGACAATCAATGAAAAATATTTGCTGCCTGATCATCATGAAATCAACTTGGCAAGATTCGGTTGGTGGAAGGATGCTGGCATCGCACCAAGCTACTATGGAGCACGGTTTTGGGAATATCCCTTTGCGCTAATTGCTGCCGACTTGGAGCAAGGGCTAAAGTGTGCAGATGTTGGTTGCGGTACTACACCTTTTACTGCGTTTTTGGCCGACAAGGTGGGGGCCAAAAACGTGACAGGATATGACCCCGATCTTGTAGAAAGTAGTAGTGATGAAAGACATTCAGCCTTTGGCGTCAGAAGGCAGTTTTTAGATAAAATTGGAATTAACTTCGCTCAGGATGACTTATTAAATTTATCAGCCCCTAATGATTATTTTGACAGGGTATTTTGCATAAGTGTTTTGGAGCACATTGACGACTTTGAAACTCAGGTTAGGGGATTGAATGAGATGGTAAGGGTGCTCAAACCTGGGGGAAGGCTAATATTGACAATGGACGTGGGAATTGACACGATCCTTACTCATCCGCTGGATATGGTGCGGTACTCTGGATTATCTCCTCTTGGCTTGATAGACTACCGATGGCCGGAACAAAGATTTGTAAAATATGGTGATGCTACCATGGACGTTTTTGGACTTGTTCTAGAAAAATCCTCGAAATTGATTAACGATGACTATGAAGGGAGCAAAACCAGGGAGTTATACCAGGCAAACAAAAAGTATAAGGTATTACATGACCACTATTTGATGAAGTATAATGAGGCACTTTTTATAAAAGAGAAAAGGAAAAATTCGATAAAAGCGATAGCCAAACTACTTTTGGGTAAGTACAAGTGATATGAAGATAGTAGTGACAGGAGGTGCGGGGTTTGTTGGGTCAAATCTCGCCATTTTTTTAAATGAGAAAATCTCAAATTGCGAGATTGTTTGTATGGACAACCTGAAAAGAAGAGGTAGTGAGTTAAACATTCCTGTCTTGAAAAGTAGTGGCATAGAGTTTATTCACGGAGATATAAGAAATCCAGAGGATTTATCGACTATTGAGTCTGCTGATTTTATCATTGATGCGTCGGCAGAGGCGTCGGTACTTGCAGGCATACAATCACCTGTCTATCCATTGATAAATACCAACTTTAACGGCACGATTCATTTACTGGAGTTAGCCAAAAAGCTGAATTCAAGATTTATTTTTCTTTCTACTAGCCGGGTTTACCCTGTTCAAGCCCTCAACAATATTAATTGGAAGGAAGAATCTACCCGGTTTAGTATCGAAGAAAAGCAGTCAATTGGAGGGGTATCTGCAAAAGGCATAAGTGAGGAGTTCCCACTGAAGGGTAGTCGTTCTTTTTACGGATCCAGTAAACTTGCTTCCGAACTTTTTATTGAAGAATATACAGCTTATGGCGGTTTGAAGGCAATTGTCAACCGCTGTGGAGTAATAGCGGGGCCAGGCCAAATGGGTAAAGTTGACCAGGGAGTATTGACTCTTTGGGTGGCGAGACACTTCTGGAAAAAGGAATTGTCGTATATCGGCTTCTCTGGGTCTGGTAAACAGGTGCGAGATATTCTTCATATTGATGATTTGAAAGAATTGATCTTACGGCAAATTGTCAATTTTGAAAAATGCAGCGGCCAACTTTTTAATATCGGGGGAGGTAAGGAAAATTCTATATCACTTGCCGAGTTAACATCTATTTGCCAATCGGTCACAGGCAATAAAACAGTCATTGCAAAGATTGAGGAAAACAGAGAAGCGGACATCAGAACGTATATTACTGACAATAGTAGAATTTCAGATCGACTTGACTGGAATCCCGCCAAGTCTGTGCAGGCCACCGTCGAAGACATATTCTCTTGGTTAGCAGCGAACGAATCGACTCTTAAACCTATTCTAGGGCAATAGTATTTTAAGCAAATGAAAATAGCAATTGTAACGGGCTCGGCAGGATTGGTAGGAAGCGAAGCTATAGGATTTCTGGCAGACAAATTCGATAAGGTAATAGGAATTGATAATAATTACCGAGAAGTACTTTTTGGTAAGGACGCTTCGGTTTCCTGGAATATGGCAAGGCTAAAGAACAACTATGCGAATTATATACACTATTCCATTGATATTAGAGATAGGCCCGCTTTGGAAAGGCTTTTTGATAAATACCGGTCAGATATTCACTTAATTATACATGCAGCAGCTCAGCCAAGCCACGACTGGGCTGCGAAGGATCCCTTCACTGACTTTTCGATCAATGCAACGGGCACGCTAAACTTGCTTGAGTTGTGCCGTTTGAATTGCCCTGAGGCTGTTTTTATCTTTACGTCCACGAACAAGGTTTATGGGGACAGGCCAAATCATTTGCCACTTGTGGAGTTGGAAGAACGTTGGGAAGTGAAAGAAGACCATCTTTACTTCGAAAAGGGCATTGACGAAATGATGAGCATTGATCAATCGACACATTCTTTGTTTGGAGCATCCAAAGTAGCTGCTGATGTGCTTTGCCAGGAGTATGGAAGGTATTTTGGGCTCAAGGTTGGTGTGTTTCGAGGTGGGTGCCTTACCGGGCCCAATCACTCCGGCACCCAGTTTCATGGGTTTTTATCGTACTTGATGAAGTGTGCAATTAGTGGCGAACACTACACTGTTTTTGGGTATAATGGAAAGCAAGTCCGGGACAATATTCATAGTTTTGATTTGATCAATATGTTCTGGCATTTCTACCAAAACCCGAAGCACGGAGAGGTTTATAACGCCGGCGGTGGGCGCCATTCCAATTGCTCTATGAAGGAAGCCGTCGCACTGTGTGAAAATATCACAGGTAAGAAAATGAATATCTCCTACTCAGATAAAAATCGGGTAGGAGATCACATTTGGTACATTAGCGATGTGTCAAAATTCAAAAGCCATTATCCCGATTGGGACTGGAACTACGACGTGCCGGACATTCTGACGCAAATTTTCCAACAGTTTTCAACCAGAAACAGCTTTGCATAACAGGATAATTGCTGTTGTAGATCCTTTGAAGGGTGGGCATCATGAGGCTTTCCTTGAACTCTTTTGCAAGGCTTTCCTGGAAATGGGCTTTGAGGTTTGGGTTTTTTCACCTATGAATACCGGATCTTTGTTGAAAAATGAGCGATTGAAAGCATCGCATGCGAATGGGCTAATTAAGTTTGAATTCTACGAAGACAATTTGAAAACGACAAAAAGCTTTGGCAGGGCAAGCAGAGCTTTGGACACACTTCAAAAATGGCGACACTTGAATCGTTCGATAAAGGCAATGGAAGCGACTTCAAACACAAAAGTGGGTCTGGTTTATTTTGCATGGTTGGACTCATACCTGAATAATTATTTGCCCGGGTTTTTTGTTGATGCTTTCTTCAGTTATCGTTGGTCAGGGCTATATTTCCACCCTAGACATATGCGACTTGAAGTGCAACCGCAAAAGGCCAGCTTTTCATCAGTCGACGGTGTTTTGCTGGCTCGAAACTGCGTAAATGTGGCAGTACACGACCCAGCCATTTGCGACAACTACAAAATACGACTTGGAGGAAAGGCAGTGTATGACCTTCCGGAACTATCAGACAATTCAAAACCAACTGAAAACCATCCAGTTGCTGTTGATATTGGGAAAAGGGCGGGGGGTAGGACGGTGGTAGGTATGATAGGCCTGGCGCCGCATCAAGGACTTCAGCTTTTCTGTAATTTGGCTGTTGCATGCCCAAGTGATGAATTTTTCTTCGCATTTATTGGCAGTGATCCAACTGACACACTTGGTGCTGAAAAGTCCGATTGGCTCAAGGTGCGTTACAGCGATAGAGAAAATTGTTTTTTCCACCTGCGTGCACTTCAGGAAGGCCCTGAGTATAACGCCGTGTTTAATGCCATGGATATCATATGGCTGGTCTATCCCAATTTCACGAGCACAAGTAATCGGCTCACTAAAGCTGCCTACTTTCGGAAACCCGTACTTGCAAGTGGTGGGTTTATTCTTGGTGAGTTGGTTGAAAAATTTGGCCTCGGGATAACTCTGGATGATCAAAATCTGGAAAATGCAGTTGCTGCGCTAACACTACTGAGCAAAGATCAACTTTTGGAGCGTGAAGCAGATTATGAGGGATACCTAGCTTTAAACAGCTACCGACGATTTGTGGAACAACTTACATTGAGTACTACAAGATGAATTCTTTGGAACGAAATGGCGATAGGGCACTGGCAAATAGCATTAAGCTTGCAAGAAAGCCCCCTGTCAATATTGTTCCCGAGGACGAACACCTGTTTCAGGGGGAGTACACCAGGGACATTCCTGCCTTTACAATTGATTCTTTGGGTGCGTGCTATATTGACGAAAGTCTTTTCATTTTTGAAAGACTCAAAATTCATCATATATCGCTAGAATTGAATCGGATGAATAAATTGAGCCTATTGGGCTGCGTCAGCTTCTTGGTAAGATCATTTTTGTTTAAGAAAGCGATCCATGTTGGCGGTCGAGCCTTCGTAGTCACTGATAACTGGAGTGCAGGCTTTTTCCATTGGATGCTTGATGTGATCCCCAAGATTGCATCACTTTACAAGATGCATCCGGAATCTGTGTTTGTGGTCTCTGAAGACACCTACCGTCTTGCATATGTGAAAGAGTCTATGCATCTCATGGGGATAATGAATTTATGCATACTAAAAAAAGGCCGTATCTATTATTTTGACCAATTGGAGGTAATTTCTCCAGTTGCGTATACCGGGAATTTTCACCCGAAAATGATTGAAATTTCTCGGGGCTTTTTCAATGAGATACTGAATTTTAAGCCCGAAAGGTTCTTATATGTCAGTAGAAAAAAGGCGTCTCGCCGAAGAATTGTGAATGAAAACGAGGTTATCAACTGCTTGGCCAATAAAAATTTTGAGGTTATATGCCTAGAGGACTACAGCCTCGAAGAACAAATTAAATTTATTTCCATGGCCAGAATGGTTATTTCAGTTCATGGAGCGGCACTTTCTCATTTGATGTTTATGCATTCAACATCAAGAGTGCTGGAAATTCGATGTGCCAGTGATGCAATTCGGAATTGTTATTTCTCCCTGGCATCTGTGTCATCGGTAGACTATTACTACTACTTGGCCAAAGAGGCTGACGAAGGAGGCGACGGAGACTTGGTAGTTGACTTAAGTGCGTTTGAGGTTTGTCTCGATACCTTTGTGAAGGGTGGAGAATGATAAGTATGAAAGGATCGAAAGCCAGAATTTCTATTGTTACTCCTTCTTTCAACCAGGGCCAATACCTCGAGCAAACTATTTGCTCTGTGCTCGATCAAAATTATCCACAACTGGAATACATGATTTTCGATGGCGGTAGCACTGACGGTTCGGTAGCTATAATTAAAAAATATCAGAAGTATTTGAGCTATTGGGAAAGTTCGCCAGATCGGGGACAAAGTCATGCTATCAACAAAGGCCTGAGCCGTGCCACCGGCGAGGTCTTCAACTGGCTTAATTCAGATGACCATTTGGAGCCTGGTGCATTAAAGTCAATTGAAAGGTGCTTCGAAAATCCTGCGACCAAAGTCGTTTGTGGCCGCTCTCGTATTTTTCGTGACTCAGACCAGACAATAAAGTATTCTTCTGGTACCGATGTGTATCTGAACAATCTTGCAAAAACAATCGGTTGGGCAAGAATTGACCAACCCGAAACATTTTTTAGACTCCAAAGCTACAGGACAGTTGGCCCATTGAACGAGTCTCTACACTACCTTATGGACAAGGAATGGTGGATGCGGTACCTTTGCGAATTTGGGCTTGACGGCATCGTTTCAATTCCTGACACGCTTGTTAATTTCAGACACCATTCACTATCAAAAACAGTTAGTCAACAAAACGGTTTTGAAGAGGAGGTGCTACTTGTTATCAGTTCGTTTGCCAACTCTTGCAATTATCCGAATACCTTTAAGTTTTTTGAAGATCAAAAACCATCGATAAATTACTCATTCAAAACAGTCGATCAAAAATTGCTAGAGGCTTCCGTTTCTTATATGCTACTTTTATTATCTGATTACTATTACTATCAGAAAATGGACAACTCCCGGGCTAAGCTTTTCTTGCAGGGTGTGATCGAAAAGCACCTTGAAACTGAAGATACGTTGCTCTTTCGAAGGCTCAAGGTCAGGACAAGATTTCTTCCTCCATTTCTGAGAAAAATTTATCGCACCTTGAAATGACCATGTCTGTAATAATTGCCACGTACAACGGCCGACATAAAATTGAAAATATTCTTTCATCGCTTGAAAGCCAAAGCGTGAAGGATTTTGAACTTGTCGTCGTTGTAGACGGCTCATCAGATGGTACGGCGGCATTTCTACAAGAGCGTATGTCCTTGTTAAAAGACTTAAAGGTAATTGAGCAAGTAAATAAAGGCCGCGCAGGAGCAAGAAACGCTGGGGCAAAAATGGCAAATGGTGACCTCCTGATTTTTTTTGATGATGATCTGATTTTGGAGCCCAATTGTATGGAAGAGCACCTAGGCCATCATAAAAGTTCTCCCGAATCGATAGGTGGAGGGAGGCCAGTGATGGTATCAGAACCCGAGAGTAGTTATTTCCATAAGTACCGCTCCGATTTGTCGAGCAAGTGGGAGAAGCCTTTGCTTGAAGCTGTTGGGCCTGTGAATAAGTTGCAGCCTTTTTTTACTGCGGCTAATTTTTCCATTCCTCGGCTACTTTTCGAACAACTCGGGGGGTTCAATGAGTCGTTGACCGATGCTGAAGACCAGGAAATGGCCATTAGGGCCGACCAGTCAGGCGTACCGATATATTACCTTTCCAAAGCGGTGGCATATCACGTCGACGAACTTTCTATCACAAACTATATAAAAAGGCTGCGCCAGTACCGGGAAGCCCACCTGGAATTGTTGACTCGGCTTGATGGAAAAAATGAGAACTATCTCGCCAGAGCAGTCCCATTTTCACAGCCGGTCAGTCTCTTGAGAAAAATAGTTTATCGTTTTTTTGGGCAGGCTATTTTTTTGCGGTTATCAGAGAACGACAGGCTGATGGGAGTTCTGCCGGAATCTATACGGCATAAATTTTTTGATTGGGTTACGACGGCCTATGGCATTTACCACATGAGGTTACCATTGTGAAAAGGTATCGCATCATCTATATTTTGTCTAAAATTGACTCAGCTAAACAATTCGAGTTGGTGGCGGAAGGCCTTAGGGCTGATGGACTAGAGATTGAATTTATTCTCCTAAATAGCAGAAAAAGCCCTATTGAGGGATTTCTTAAAAGCAAAAAATTTAGTGTTGTAAGACTTTACCTTACCGGTAAGCTGTCTCTATTACTTAGTTTTGTTTCCTTGTTAGGTATTTTTCTCACAAGAAGGCCCAGAATCGTGCACACCCACTTGATGGAGGCCAATTTGGCAGGTCTTGCCGCTGCCTGGCTCACATGTGTCCCCATGAGAGTTTATACCCGTCATCACTCCATCATTCACCATCAGTTATTCCCTGAAGCAGTCAAGTGGGACAGATTTTGCAACTGGCTTTCAACTCATATTGTCGCACCGTCGGAGACGATCGCCAACGTATTGAAAATTAGAGAGAGAGTAGATGACAAAAAAATCTTCCTTATCCATCATGGGTTTGATCTGAGCTCTTTCAGAGATGTAGCAGATACTCGAATAAGCACTGTTAGGGAGAAATATGGTATATTCGAAGAAAAGGGGCCAGTAATCGGCTGTGTTGCCAGATATACGGAATGGAAAGGAGTCCAATTTATCGTTAAGGCGTTTCAGAAAATTTTACAAAAGTATCCTAATGCACTGCTTGTGCTATGTAATGCTCAGGGTGATTATAGGGCTACAATAAAGGAGCTGCTTGCCAAGCTCCCTTCACACTCTTTTTTGGAAATTCCTTTCGAAGAAGATATGCCTGCTCTTTATAAGTCTTTCAATATTTTTGTACATGCGCCCACGGGTCCGGAAGATGAGGCTTTTGGCCAAATTTATGTTGAGGCTATGGCAGCTGGGGTTCCAACAGTATTTACGATGTCGGGGGTGGCGAATGAGATTGCCAGGGATCGATATAATACCATGGTAGTTGACTACAAAGATGCTGAAGGAATAGCGAGATCCATTGATTTTCTGTTGAGTAACCTGAAAGACACCAATGGGTTAACATTTAACGCAGCAAATACAATTGACGACATTTTTTCAATGAGTAGAATGCGGGCTAAGTTAATAAGTTTATATAGCAATACGCCGAAGGGCGGACAGGATTGAAAAAAGTATTAATCACTTTAATACATCAAATAGTTCACAGGCTTTCCCTTGAGAATTTAATTTATCATATGGGTGGGACTAGGGCAATTTTTTGGAAATTTATTCCACCGCCTTCATTTTATCGGGGGAAAAAAAGGCATTTGATCTCGAGGAACGGGGCTCGTTTCCTTATAAATCGAGCCGACTATATGCAATGGCATATATTTACTGGTTTACCAGATAATTCGTGGAAGCCTGCCACTGCACGCCTTCAAAAGTCGAACGCTCAAAACCACCTTCATGTTTTTGATGTTGGGGCGAACTGCGGAGCGTTTACGTTGAAGCTCGCCGCTTGGTGTTATAAAAAGGGACTGAGTCATGTAACTATCCACGCATTTGAACCTAACCCAAATGTGGTACAAGTTTTGACTGAAAACATTGAGCTAAATCCTACCCTAAAGAGTATAATACAGATTCATCCATTTGGATTGGGGGCAGCAAATGAAATGATTCCTTTTCACAGTAATGAAGAAAACTCAGGAGCAGGTACATTCAGCGGCTTTGGAAAAGCGGTGCTGGGCGAGTTAATGATACGTAGGATGGATGATGTAGTTTCAGATATCAAATCTGGGGTGGTGTTTTTTCTAAAAATTGATGTAGAAGGCTTTGAGCCAGATGTGCTGATGGGTGCGCAGCAGACCATTTCTAAGTTCAAGCCAGGAATTTATATCGAAATGACTGATCAGTGGTTTAGGGAAAAAGGCAGCTCTAGCCTCAAAATTTTGAACTATTTTTGGGAGCTGGGTTATGACGTGTTTTTGGACGCTGACCGACATTTTGAGCCAATTGGGAAGGACAATCATGATCGACTAAATACCTTATTTCAGTACAATGTGTTGGCCGAATTGAATTAAATGAATCATACCCCCTTTTTCTCTATTATCATCCCCACCTACAACAGGGCAGCCTTCATAGAAAGTACGATCAGAAAGCTTCAAAAGCAGAAGTTTCCCGACTTTGAAATTGTGATCGTTGATGATGGTTCGGCTGATGGCACAAAATCTATCGTTGAAAAGATAGAGGACAGTCGAATCGTTTACACGTATATCAAAAATGGCGAGAGAGGGGCCGCCAGGAACAAGGGGGTTAGTATATCGAGAGGCGACTACGTCACTTTTCTGGATTCTGATGACGAGCTTCTACCACATTTCTTGCAGACTGCTTATGATTTCATTAGCGAAAACGAGGAAATCCCTATTTTTCATATTGCATACGAGGTCAGGGATTCGAATGGTAAGGTCTTGTCAAAGGTTATATTGCCGAGAACTGTCAATCACCTTTTGGTTGAAGGCAATCCGTTAAGCTGTATAGGTATTTTACTTCGCAGAGACGTTGCAGTGGACAACCCTTTTTCTGAGCAAAGGCAATTGGCTGGGTCAGAAGACTGGGTGCTTTGGCTCAAGCTGGCTTCCCGCTTTGCCTTTCCTCATATCCCGACTATTTCAGCGTACCTGATACAACATGACCAAAGAAGCGTCATGCAGACCGATGTGGAAGCACTTGAGAAAAGAATTCGACTTGCCGGCGAGTTAGTGATGAAAGATAGTTTTGTAACACAGAAGTTTTCTGGAAAGGAAGGTGTCATTTGGGCCCATCTGTACTTGTATGTGGCGCTTCACGGAGTTCTTGCCGGGAGTAGAAAGACTGGCTTGCGTTATGTTTGGAAAGCTACGCAAAAGCACTGGCCATCCTTATTCACAACCAAGGTACTTGTTATATTTGCAAAACTGTTTTAACGCTAGTGATTCAATGAGTGTTGACATCAAATTACCAAAGGGGCAGAAAGAAAATTTTGTTAACGGAATTTACAGGTATGCTGATGATGCGAACTACTCAGAGTCATTTGGCTTTCAATGGAATAAATTTCAACGCACGCAAATTGATCAGTTTGAAAAGGGGCTGGTTCAAAGTCGGCTGAGATTGTTTGCTGAAACTGCCTGGAAACCTTCCGAATTAGCGAATTTGAACATCCTTGAAGTAGGCAGCGGAGCCGGAAGGTTTACCAGAGCGCTGCTCGAAAGTACAGAGTCAAACGTTTATAGCGTCGATTATTCGACGGCAGTGGATGCCAATCTGGCCAATAACTCCCGCTTCGGGAGTCGCTTAAAAATCTTTCAGGCAAGTATCTACGACCTCCCATTTGCTCCGGAACAATTCGACAAAGTAATATGCATTGGCGTGCTGCAACATACTCCTGATTTCAAGAAGTCTGTTGCCTGCCTGGCTGCAATGCTGAAAAAGAATGGTGAGCTTGTTATTGACTTCTATCCAGTCACTGGCTGGTGGACAAAGATCCATGCCAAGTATATACTGCGACCAATTACGAGGCGTATGCCACATGCTCGACTTCTGGCCATAATTGAAGCAAATGCTGGTTGGCTTATTAAGACCTACTTTTTTTTCGAAAGAATAGGTCTCGGTCGAATTTTGAATAGGTTCTTGCCAATATGTGATATCAAGAATACTTTACCCGAAGGTCTTTCTTCTGAAGAACTCAAGGAATGGGTTGTGCTGGATACTTTCGATATGTTTTCGCCAAGATATGACCAACCTCAGAAACCCGAAGTAGTTAGAAAGTGGGCTGAAGAGTCTGGTCTTGAGGCTAGTTTTTGTGGGTATGTGCCACTCGAAAAGGGTAGTGCGGCAGTGGTTCGGGCCATAAAAAAATGATAATTGCTGGTAGTTTATTTTTGGCAGGTCGTTAAGTTGATGCTTAAAACAATCTGATATGTGTGGCATTTTTGGTGCAGCGGTAGACGGAAGGCCACTTGATCGGGTGTTATTTCAAACTGTGTCAGGTGTTTTGGCGCACCGTGGGCCTGATGCCGAAGGCTTATTTTTCTCCCCCGACGGTAATCTGGGGCTGGGGCACAGGAGACTTAGCGTGATTGACTTGAGGGACATTGCCAACCAACCCATGTCGACTCCTGATGGAAGGTGGACCATTGTTTACAACGGCGAAGTATACAACTACAGGGAAGTTAGGCAAGAACTCGCACTCGAAGGAGCTGGGCCTTTCCTGACGGATTCTGACACTGAGGTAATTCTTCTGGCCTGGAGGCAGTGGGGACCACAAGCCGTCAATCGATTCAATGGCATGTTTGCCTTTTCCATTTGGGACCAGCAGGAAGAAGAACTTTGGCTTTGTCGGGATCGTTTGGGTATCAAGCCGTTGTTTTATTCGATAACTAATGGGCTGGCATTTGCTTCCGAGCTGAAGGGAGTTCTTCCTTTGTTATCCCGGAAGCCTACAGTGTCAAAACATGCCGTAAAAACGTTTCTTCATTTAGGATTTATACCTGAGCCGGGAACAATTTTTGAGGAGATAAGCAAGTTTCCCTCAGGACACTACGGCCGATACAAGAACGGACATTTGGAGCTGACTGCTTATTGGCATCCGGATCGCCTTATCCAAGAACTATCCAGTGCTAGTGAGGAGGAAGCTATCCAATCCTTTCAGGAAGGACTATATTCTTCAGTAAGGTACAGAATGATAGCCGATGTGCCTTTTGGTACGTTTCTTAGTGGTGGAACAGACTCTTCACTGGTTACGGCGATTGCCTCAGATTTATCTTCTCAACAATTAAAGACATTTTCGATTGGATTCAAGGAAGCTAAGTTTGATGAGAGTCAATTTGCAGCAAAAGTAGCCAGTTGCTTAGGAACAGATCATACTTCCGTTATGCTGGAGGAGAAAGATGCTATGCCCTTGCTTTTAGAAATGATGGCTACTTTTGATGAACCTTTTGCCGATACCTCTGCCATTCCCACGATGCTTGTGTCACAGCTGGCCCGGGAAAAAGTTACCGTTATTTTGACAGGCGACGGTGGTGACGAGCTGTTTTTGGGCTACGGAGCACATGATTGGGCGAAACGGCTAAGTGCAAGCCTGGCCAGGCCAGTCGCCACTCCTGTGAGTAAGTTACTGGCTCACGGAAACTCTCGGTTCAAAAGAATAGGACATCTGTTCGAAGGAGCCGGTTTTGAGTCCATAAGAGACCATATCTTCTCCCAGGAGCAATATTTCTTTTCGAACGCAGAGTTGGCCAGATTGCTCAAAGACGCTTACCAAACAGAGCCTTATTCGTACAGCGACCCAGTGGACCTGGCGAGGCAGCTGACGGCAGCTGAAAAACAGGCGCTGTTTGACTTAAAGGTATACCTCAAAGATGATGTTTTAACGAAAGTAGATAGAAGCTCTATGAAATACGGCCTCGAGTGCCGTGTGCCCTTGCTGGACTACAGGCTCGTGGAGACGGCGCTGAATATGCCAGTTTCTTTAAAAAGACGAAATGGTGAGAGAAAATGGATACTAAAAAAAATATTGGAAGATTACCTTCCAAAGGAGCTTGTTTACCGCCCCAAGTGGGGGTTTTCAGTGCCGTTGGCCAGCTGGCTCAGGGGAGAGATGTTTTTCCTTATAGAAACTTATCTGGATGACGACCTTGTTGATGCTATTAGCGTGGTGAATAAACAAGTTGTTAATGACTTGATTAAGAGATTCCTTAAAGGAGAGGATTATTTGTACCAGCGTCTTTGGGCGTTGATTGTAGTGCATCGTTGGATGAAGGAAAACCAATAAATGGCGAAAAAGATACTATATGTCACATACGATGGGTTAACAGATCCCCTTGGCCAGAGCCAGGTGTTGCCGTATCTGTTGGCTTTGTCAAGAAGTGGAACCGAATTTCATATTCTGAGTTTCGAAAAGAAGGAGCATTACAAAAGCCAAAAGGTTTTAATAACGTCTGCCATTAAGGATAGTCCTATTGTTTGGCATCCACAGGTCTACCATCGGCATCCTCCAATAATTTCGACTATGTTTGATTTATGGTGGATGACGTACCAGGCTAGGACTTTGCACCGGAGGCATGTTTTCGACGGAACCTGGTGCCGAAGTTATATTCCTGCGCTGGTTGGCTTGGCGTTGAAAAGGAAATCTAACCTTTCTTATATTTTTGATATGCGAGGTTTTTGGCCAGACGAAAGGGTAGAAGGAGGGTCTTGGCCGCAAGCTAACCCGGTGTTTCGGGTAGTATATAACTACTTTAAAAATAAAGAAAGGCAACTTTTAGCGGAAGCAGATCACGTCGTGGTGTTGACGAACAAGGCCAAGGAGCTTTTAAAAGCCAGATCGCTGCATAATAATCCAATCCCAAAACACATTTCTATAATACCCTGCTGTGTAGACATGAATTTGTTTGATCCTGCGAAAGTAACTATAGCCCAAAAAAACAAGGCAAGGCACGAACTAGGGGTAATGCCGTCAGACAATGTCTTGGTCTATGCAGGTTCCTTGGGTACTTGGTATATGATGCGAGAAATGTTGCAATACTTTGGGGAGCTAAAAAAAACGAAACAAGGATGGAAATTTTTGTTTCTGACCAAAGATAGCCCCGTGTCGTTGCTGCAAGATGCCAGGCTGACAGGGCTTACCGAAAGCGACGTACTTATCAAATCCTGTAGCAGAAGTGAGATGCCTGTTTATTTATCGATTGCAAATATGGCCATTTCGTTTATCCAGCCGGTTTTTAGCAAGCAAGCATCGTCGCCTACCAAACTAGCGGAATATATGTCGATGGGACTGGCAACCGTGTGCAATAGTGGCGTAGGGGATGTCGATCTTTTGATGCATGATGCTTATTCCGGTGTTGTTGATCCAGCATCCTTTTCAACCTCTAATTTGGATAAACTAGCAAAGGAAGGTATTCGCTCCGTTGCTGAGAGAAATTTCTCTCTGGCCAGTGGGGTGAAAATTTATGCTGGAGTGGTAAATTCCCTTTAAGCGATTGCTGGCAAGGTCATACAAATGGGTTTCGTGGCAGAGAATCTACCCTAAAGCCATAAGCCTCTAAGGCTTTTTTTGTTTCTGTATCGATTTCTACTTTGAATATAATGGCAATCAACAACCCGTAATTTTTCACCCCCCTTTTGGATAAAGACTCGGCCTTAGAGATGCTATTTTTTACTTTTTTGAATAGAGGGCCATTGTCCGCCACTTTCTCATATTCAACCCCTTCGAGATAATGGTCATCCATGCCCTTAAAGGCCACGGCCGGTAAATTGATACCCAACGCAATTTTTTCGACCTCCCTTTCGGAAATAGAATATACGTAGTTGCCATCCGGCTCGTAGTTACCATACTCATAGTAAATGTGGCGACCTGTAGCTAACTTAAATTCATTTTTGAGTGCTTGCCAAAGATTAACCATCGAAGAGATTAATCTATGCTTCGTGTTGCGAATGGCATTGTCGTTGGGCTCAATTAGAATCAATCCTTTTTTTGCTATTCTTAACATCTCATACATAGCGATGCCAGGACGTGGAAAGTGATGATAAGCTTCTTTACACAAAACAAAATCGAACGCTTGGTCTCCAAAACTTAGGCATTCTGCGTTTTCAACGCTGTATTTGTCAATATACCCGTCTTCCAGAGCAGCTTTTAGAGTATTTTCAGAAATATCCGTAGCCAGCGCATCAATCCCGTATGTTTTAAGGTAGTGCGCATCAGTTCCGTATCTCCCGTCTCCGATGGTGACCCATTTTGAGCGGGGATGTCGACGAATTAAAGGTTGGATATTATCATATATTCTAGAATGTCTCCAATAATCGACAGTACCGTTTTCTTTCCAAGTGCCAAGTTTGTTTTTGTCGGGGATTTTTTGAGCGTGCTTTCGGTAACTGGAATTATGAAAAGCCATATCTAAATGCTGTTTTGTAAAGAGTATTAAAAGAACATTGTACTGAGAGTTTCCAGAGCGCAAAACAGGCGATCCACGACAATTGTTCTAGCCGAAAATAGCTCCAAATTAATTCCAATTACCGATTTTGAAGCATTAAAAAGCGAACAAAATAAAGACATTCCTTAGATTACTTTTTGTTGAGAAGTCAGATTTTTATTCACAAACAGAGCGTTTCCGTAATTTCCTATTCCGTAGCCCCTGTAGTCATAAAGTGCGTGAAAAAAGTATCCGAACTTTTCTAAATATTTAACAATGTCAAAAAGGTGGGAATGCCTTTTGTCTTCGGCATACAATCCGATTTCGACATAAATAAGACTTATTCTATTTTCACTCAAAGTCCTTTGCGCTCCTTTCAATACTGCCAGATCAAACCCCTCAGTGTCGGTTTTTAAGATGCTAATTGAGCGTATGTCTTTCTCGAAAACGTAGCTGTCAATGGTACTTAATTCGATCGTCTCTGTTTTGGTGGAGTTCTCGGTCGGAATTATTGAATTCCATGTGCTATGGTCTTCAATAAAAATTTGTGCAGTTTCTTTTTTGCTGCCAAATCCGATATTCTCAAAAAGAACGTTTTTGAAATTTTGATTCATCCGATATAACAGATCGAATGTGGATTTTACCGGTTCGAAGGAGTAAACTGTTGCAGTTGGAAAATGTTTTTTGAAATACTTTAAAGACTGCCCCTCATTTGCCCCTACGTCAAAAATCACATCAATCTTGAAATCCATTTTTTCAAGGTCGATAATTAGGTCAATCCCATTTGGAAGATGCCTCCTTTTGTATATCCAATATCCTGTGATAGATTCAACTATTTTTTTTAGGTTATGAATAATGTTCATTATTAATCACGACATTTTGATGCGCCATTTTTAGTATCACAAGAAATAGGTAAAAACTATTATCGAGTCTGACTTACTCGTTTTTTGTAAATATATGGTTTTTGCCCATCTGCGAGAAATCCCAAAACAATGAACACTTAAGTGAGGTTGGGCGTGGGTAACAAGTTTTTCTCACCGGACTTTTTGCAGGATTAAGAGCCGAAGTATTCGTACTGTCATCGTTTCGGGAAAAAAAGTCAGCATCGAAAATGCGTAACCAATGCCTGTTCGGTGCACAGTATTTTGTTTAAATGGATTTTTTTTGAGGTATTGGCCAAATTTAAAACCTTGTGAGCTTAAGAGATAGCCGAATATGTTAGTCTAGCTTTTTGCCATTACTATCGAAAAATTCGAACTGCTAACGCTCCGAGGGTTATCTTTGAGATGAATTTTCATAAGCCAGTACCAAACCAGCGCATGTTTAACACTCCAGTACTATATCTCATTTTTAATCGGCCGGATTTGGTGAGAGTTACCTTTGAAAAAATCAGAGAGGTTAAGCCAAGGCAGTTATTTGTTGGCGCTGATGGGCCCAGAATAACGCATCCGGACGACAATAGAAAATGTGAGGAATGCAGGGAGCTGGTATTGAGTTTGGTTGATTGGGAATGTGAGATTCACACGCTGTTCAGAGACTCGAACTTAGGATGTGGAAAGGCTGTGAGTGAGGCCATTACATGGTTCTTTGATCAAGTAGAAATGGGGATAGTTTTGGAAGACGATTGTGTACCGCATAAGAGTTTTTTTACTTTCTGCGAAGAATTATTGCTGCATTTCAAAGATGATGATTCAGTGATGCACATCAGTGGTAACAATTTTCAAAATGGGCGTCAAAGAGGTGATGGTTCATACTATTTTAGCAAGTATTCCCATTCATGGGGATGGGCCACTTGGTCGAACGCTTGGAGAAATTTTGAAAAGGAGATTGATTTGGCTTGGCTGAAAAAACACTTACAGGGACATTTTTCACGAGATGAACGTAAATACTGGAATCAAGTTGCTGAAGGATTATTAACAAAACGATATGACGCATGGGACTATCAATGGATGTTTTCAATTTGGAAGAACCTCGGAGTTTGTATTTTACCCAACACAAACTTGGTTAATAACATTGGCTTTGGGAGAGACGCAACTCACACAAAACAAGTTGGAGGTCTTGGAGATCTTAATGAGAGCAGGGGCATTGATCAAATGATATTTTTATCAGGCGAGAAGGATATCAACACACAAGCTGATGAGTTTACATTTTCCAACCATTTCCATCAAAGCCCTAATATGACGAAACAGCTAAAACAAACTTTGTTTCCCTATCTTGGCTGGGTAAAACGTCTTTACCGAAAATCCGTTTTCATAAGGTATTTTGGCCAGTTTAAAGAGTTTAGCATGATTCCAAAGGAATTTTATTTGGCAAACTTGGAACTTTGTTACTCTGTCGGCAGCACCAAGGGAGATGTCGTTGAGTGTGGTACCTGGAAGGGTGGGATGATTGCAGGTATTGGCAAAGTATTGGGCAATAGTCGAAAATATCACCTATTTGATAGCTTTGAAGGTCTCCCAAATGCCAAGAGTATTGATGGTGAAAGCGCCTTAAAATGGCAGAAGGACACAGACGGAGATACATATTTTGACAATTGCTACGCAAAAAGGGAAGATGCCGAAATGGCAATGAATAAGGCAAGTTTAACCAACTATACAATTTACAAAGGTTGGTTTAATGATACATTAAGTAACTTTCCGGCAACTCAAAGCATAGCAATTCTAAGACTTGATGGTGACTGGTATGATTCAACGATTACATGTCTTCGTGCATTTTTCCCAAAGGTAAACCCAGGAGGAATAGTAATAATTGATGATTACAATACCTGGGATGGCTGTTCAAAAGCAGTCCATGACTATTTGTCGGAAACTAAGTCAAATGCTCGAATTAATGTCTATAAGGGAGTGTTTTACCTCATAAAACGATAATAAATGCAAGAGATAAAATGTCCTTTGGATGGGAAAAGCAAGACCAGGTTGATCAAAACCATTTCTACAAGTACAATTTATTCCCAGTACCAGGCTCTCCTTGACATAAATCTCGATAGAAAGTTACTTCAACAAGAATTTATTTCTCTTTACGAATCAATTGATACAGGATATAAGTTCTTTCATCCTTTTCAGGTGGCTGGCGACGCTGAGTTTTATTATCAGCTAAGTAAAATTGATTGGTACTACCTTTCCTGGAAGTGGGAGTATGTAGTGGCGTTGGAAATTATCGAAAAGGGAACCTCCGTTTTGGAGATTGGGTGTGGAGAAGGTGACTTTTTGTTCCACCTTGACCAAAGCGTGCAAAGTTTGGGCTTGGAGATCAATTCAAAAGCAGTCGAAACTGCAAATAGTAGAGGAATATTAGCTTACAAATCAACCATTGAAGACTTTGCGTTGAAGGGCGAACGATTTGACTATGTATGTTTTTTCCAGGTACTTGAGCACATCTCTGATGTCAATAGATTCATCAGCTCATCTCTTCGGTGCCTTAGGACAGACGGTAGCCTGATTTTGTGCGTGCCAAATAATGATTCATTTATAAAATTCGACCGTGACTACCTTCTCAATATGCCTCCCCACCACATGGGTTTATGGAATGAAAAGGCTTTAAAGAGTTTGGAGAAGGTTTTTAACCTACAATTGATTCAGCTAAAAAAAGAACCGCTGCAAGAATATCATCTTGATTGGTTCGTCAGGGTTTGGCTAATTAAATTATTTGGGGGGCGGATATTTTGGAGCCTAATAGCTCCATTGAGGCTCCATTATTTGGTGAAACGGGTTGTTCGACAAAGAATGGACAAAATCGATGGGCACTCTATTTTTGCTGTTTACAGGAAATTATGAAGGTTTTACACGTATGTACACACGATCAGGGCGGTGCTGCCGTTGCTGCCCTTCGTCTTCATGAAGCGCTAAAGCAAAACGGTGTTACCTCCAAATTTTTGGTTTTGTATAGGAGTGATTTTAACAATGATTCAATTGAATTCAAGCCCTCAAGATTTGGCTTTTTTTTTAGGAGGGTGAAAGCCAAGGTTTTTAGGCTATTTGGTAAAAAAAAACAAGACCTATCAGGTTTTGAGGTATTTTCCTCACCCAATACTATTTACGATGTTAGAAAGTCTACCGAATATCAGCAGGCTGACATCATACACCTGCATTGGGTAGCAAATTTTGTGGATTTTGGCACCTTTTTTCCCCATGTCACTAAGCCAATTGTATGGACTTTTCATGATTTGAACCCGATATTAGGAGGTTTTCACTACCTTATTGACAAGAATAATGCTGATACTCACTTGAGTGAAATGGAACATCAGTACTCATTAGTTAAAAGGGAATACCTAAATAATCGTGCCGTCCATGTGATTGCCCCGTGCGAATGGATGAAGCAAATGGCTGTTGAGTCTGGGATTCAGTTTGCCAGTGTTCGCAAAATCAACTACTGTGTGAATACTTCAATTTTCAGGTTCCTGTCAAAAACAGAAGCCAGAATAAATCTTGGTCTGCCGCAGGACAAGCACCTTTTTCTTTGCGTTGCTTCGGATATCAATGTTGAAAGGAAAGGATTTAGGCATATTTTGTATTTAGCTGATGAGTTTGAAGAAAATCAGGGAGTTACTTTCTTAGTGGTAGGAAAATCTGCTACTGAATTCAATCGGAAGAATATTGATTTTATTGGTGTTGTAAGCGAACCAGAGTTATTGCGAGCATACTATGCGGCCGCTGATGCGCTATTATTACCCAGTGAAGAAGATAATTTACCAAATGTTATGCTTGAAGCACAGTGCGTGGGGTGCCCGGCAATTGGTTTCAAAGTGGGAGGAATTATCGACGTAATAACTTCTGGCGTGAATGGTCTTCTTGCCAATCAAGTTTCAAGTGAAGGCTTTTTATCAGCGTTAGCAAGTTTTTTAGAAGGTAAATATTTGCCCAACAGGGAATTGATTGCGAAAACGGCGCAAACCCTGTTTTCTGAAAAGAAAATCTCCGGGGAGGTTACCAACCTCTATAAAACTATAATAAAGGTATAGCTACAATAACTTTATGAGATTGTTAAAGCTTAAACTTTTTCCGTTGGTGATAATGCCTTTTCTATTAGGGTCAATAGATGGTGTATCCCAAACCGTATCCTTTTCAGTCCCCTCGGATCCATGCATAGACCAAAGTATTTATCCGGTTAATAATTCTGTGGGAATTGACTCCTACACCTGGGACTTTTGTAGTTCGGACTTAACGTCAAGCCCGGAGGCGACGACTGTGGGGTCGATAGTGTCTTCTGTTACGTTGATCAGCATGACGATGGTTAGCACTACAGATGGACTATGGTATGGCTTTGGAGTGAGCCGAGATAATAATAATGTATATCAA
>TARA_R110001606_G_scaffold177719_1_pt1 | contig 88250 bp, 89 predicted proteins | sample TARA_R110001606 | Tara Oceans TARA_R110001606 (sample SAMEA4398315) | marine metagenome | biome: Polar Biome; feature: [SRF] surface water layer (ENVO:00010504); material: water (ENVO:00002006), including particulate matter (ENVO:01000060) such as... | depth 5 m
CATCCCGGACTTGATCCGGGATCCAGGGCCGCAAGCGCGACTGGTGCGTGCCGCCTGGATGGCCGGTGTCATTATCCCCTAAATTCCCCGCGCGCCTCAGCTTTTGGGCTTGCGTTCTGCGGCGCGGCGGATGTGGTCCGCATCTATGCCATAATGGCGATACAGATCGATCAGATCGCCCGTTTGGCCAAAGCTTTCCACCCCCAGAGGGGCAACGGAGTGACCACGAACGGCCCCCATCCAGGCAACAGCCGCGGGATGGCCATCAATCACGGATGTAAACCGGGCATCCGATGCCAGGGGGGCAAACAGGTCTTCCACATGGGCCATTTCACCCGAATCAGTTCCGGCCAAGCGGGCACGTTCAATTGTTTGCCAATCAGAATACAGCTTATCGGCTGAGGTGATCGCCATCAGTCCGGCATCTGGGTTATCTTCACGCAGCGCCTCGAACGCTTCCAAGGCTTGGGGGGCGACGGCACCCATATAGACAATTGCCATCTTTGCCCCCTTCTTAGGCGGCACGACCCAATAGCCCCCTTTGATGATCTGACGTGCCAGATCCGGGGTCATTTTGCGATCAGGCTGCTCAATCGGGCGGGTTGAAAGCCTGAGATAGAGGGAGCCCCCCTTCTCTTCATCCTGCAAATGCACGAAGGCATGGCGTAGAATAACGGCAAGTTCATCCCCATAGGCGGGCTCGTAAGATGTTAAGCCCGGCTGCCCCATCCCGATCATCGGGGTTGATATGGATTGATGCGCACCACCTTCCGGGGCCAATGTGATCCCGGACGGGGTGGCGACCACAATGAAGCGGCTGTCCTGATAACAGGCATAGTTTAGCGCATCCAGCCCGCGCGCAATGAAGGGGTCATACAATGTTCCAATGGGAAACAGCCGCGCCCCGAACAGGCTTTCCGACAGGCCTAAAGCCGCCAGGTTCAAAAACAGGTCATTTTCCGCGATACCCAGTTCAATATGCTGGCCCTGGGGGGAGCGTATCCACTTTTGCGCGGATGGCAAATTTCGCTCCCGGAATTCGTCGGGCCGGCTTTCGCGCGCAAACAGACCGCGTTGATTGATCCAGGGACCCAAATTGGTCGAAACCGACACATCCGGAGAGGTGGTGACGATACGATCTGCCAGCGGTCCGCCCGCCTTGGCAATTTCATTCAACAGCTTTCCAAAGACTTCCTGCGTCGACGATTTGGCGGTGGCGCCATAGGTCAGAGTATCGGGGATGGAAATCTTATTGGCCTCATGCAGACGATGCTGCTTCTGAGGCAATCGGTTCAGGAAGGATTGAACACGATCCGCCGGTACTTTCATGCCGGAGAATGGCTCCCACTCCTGGCCTTCCGGGACGCCTAGTTGTTTCTGGAATGCCGCCATTTGTTGCGGGTTCATCAGGCCGGCATGATTATCCTTATGCCCCATCAAGGGCAGGCCCCATCCTTTGATCGTATAGGCGATAAAGCATGTCGGGCGATCATCGGGAACCGTGGAAAAAGTATGCAGCAGGGCCGGAATATCGTGGCCGCCCAGATTGGTCATCAGGGCATTTAGCCCCGCATCGTCATAGCTGTCGATCAGGCTGTGCAAGTCCTGATCATGGGGCATGTCCCCCTTGATTTGGGCGCGCCAGGCGGCCGCGCCCTGAAATGCCAGGGCGGAATAGACATCATTGGGACATGTATTGATCCACCGCTTCAAGGCCTGCCCGCCTGGCTTTGCGAAAGCGGCCATTTGTTTAGAGCCATATTTCAGCGTGATGACGTTCCAACCAACAGCGCGGAAGAACCGCCCGATAATCCGGAACAGCTGTTCGTTTACCACCCCATCCAGGCTTTGACGGTTATAATCAATCACCCACCAGACATTTCGGATATCATGTTTCCATGTATCCATCAGGGCTTCATAGACATTGCCTTCGTCTAATTCCGCATCGCCCACCAGGGCGATCATGCGCCCGGGCGGCTTGCTGGATGGAATAATGTCCTTAAGCCTGAGGTAATCTTGGGTCAGGGCTGCAAAATTGGTGACCGCCGCCCCCAGCCCGACAGATCCAGTCGAGAAATCAACGGTATCATTGTCTTTTGTACGGGACGGATAAGACTGAGCCCCACCATAGGCACGGAAGGATTCCAGCTTTTCGCGAGTCTGATGACCCAGAAGATACTGAATGGCGTGGAAAACAGGGCTGGCATGGGGTTTAACCGCGACACGATCATCTGACCGCAGGACATGAAAATACAGCGCGGTCATAATCGCAGACAGCGACGCACAGGAAGCCTGGTGTCCCCCAACTTTCAAACCATCGCGGCTTTCCCGCAAATGATTGGCGTTGTGAATGGTCCAGGATGCGAGCCATCGCACCTTTTCCTCTAACGCTTCCAGGGTTTCGATATCAGCTTCAGCGCTTGACGATATGTATGATTGATCCATGCGGTCGTCTCCTTTTGTCCACTATGCAATTCTTGTTTTGCGCCGACAGTAAAGCGAGAGAGCCTGTCAAACCAGCATAGTGAAAAGAACAGCACTTTAGCCTGCGCGGATTATAGGACCTTTGCCTCGCTTAAGCTATTTAAGGTCAATTCCGGCCAGATCATCCCCAGGATGAACAATACCTGCAGAAATCACCAGTTTGACGGCATCTTCTACCGGCATATTGAGTATTTTAATGTCTTCCTTGGGCACGAAAAGCAAAAACCCGGAGGTCGGATTCGGCGTCGTGGGCAGGAAGACATTGACTGTATCACGTTGTAACAACTCGTGTAATTCACCTTGGGTCTCGGCTGTGACAAAAGCAATCGCCCACAAACCCGGTCGTGGATATTCTACCAGAACCGCCTGCCGGAAAGCATTGGATTGGTTCTGTAAAACGGTTTGAAAGATCTGCTTGGTCAGCTTGTACAGGCTGCGGATGATCGGCATCCGGTCCAACAGCTTTTCGCCAAATCGGACGATCCAGCGACCGACCAGCCCTGCCGTAAACGCCCCGATGAGGGTGATCGCCAAAATCAGGACAAGAACCCCCAATCCGGGCAGCCCGAAATCCACGCCCAAATACTGCTGGAAATATGTATCTGGATTATAGCGCTGGGGGATCAACGGCACGATCTGATCATCGATATAGCCGATAATCCATACCGCTAAAGCAATGGTGATAGCGATGGGTGCCGTGACCAATACGCCCGCAAAGAAATACGCACGCAGTCGGGCGAATATGCCCAGCTTGGACGTCTGTTCCGATGGCGCGGGCGTCTTTTCTGGTTCTGGCATGTTAGAGCCTTCGGACTCCATAAATTATTTCCTTACAGATAACTTTAAGAGAGTGATGCTGCACCGCAAAATATACGTATCTCACTATACGCAATAGACATCAGGATTCAATGATCAGAATTTGATACGAGGTGCATAGCTTCACACGGGGGCTTGTTTACACGGGGGCTTGTTTATACGGGGGCCTGTTTATACGGGGGCTTGCCCGAAAATGTCGTCTGCCTTGGCGACGCGGTCTGGACCGAATTTCACAATGACCGTTGTTCCCTTCCCCGGTTTTGATTGAATGTTCAGGCTTGCATCATGAAGTCTGGCCAGATTTTCAACCAGGGGCAGACCAAGGCCCGTGCCGGCGAAATCCCCTCTTGGTTTTGACTCCAACTGTTGAAACTTCGTCAGAGCTAACGGGATTTCCTCCGGCTTCATGCCAATGCCGGTATCAATTACCTGCAATTCCATTCCCCCATCCGGGCAGGGCTGTGCACGAACAGTGATGGACCCGCCACGGGGGGTAAATTTGATCGCATTAGAGAGCAGATTCAGCAGGATCTGTTTCGCCCGACGCTCATCACACAGCAGCAACAGCGTGGGATCCTCAACAGATGCGGTCAATTCCAGGCCGGAATTGCGGGCGCGCTCATGAACCAATCGAACCGCTGCATCGATCAACACTTCCGGTGAGATATAGGCATCGTCCAGCGCCAGATGTCCGGCCTCTGCTTTGGATAAATCCAGAATATCGTTAATCAGGGACAGCAGATGACGGCCGCTTTGTCGGATATCCGTAGCGTAGTCACGATAACGCTGCCAGCTTTCCTGACCTAATACCTGAGATTCGAGTAATTCAGCGAACCCGATCACAGAATTGAGAGGGGTGCGCAATTCATGGCTCATATTCGCCAAAAATTCTGATTTCGCACGGTTTGCAACCTCCGCCTGATCGCGCGCCCGCGCCAGTTCTTCGGTTCGGCGGCGCACGGCATTGGAAATACGATGATTAACCTGCAGCAGCACAGCCAGAAGCAGGCCGAACATGGTAAATAGCCCCACGCCACCATAGCGCACCAACGTACCGGTCGAACGGTCCCTTCCGCCTTCATAGTTGCTGAGCACATCCCAACTATAGCGCCATTCTGTATCACCTAAGGATATCGGGAAAACGAATGTTTCGACTGTATCGGGTAAAGGGTTATCACCGCCGATTACAGCATGTTGTTCGCCGGCCGCGGTGATTTCACTCAACCTCAGGACCAGTCCATCCGGGGCGATCGTCGCCATATAGGACTTAAAGAAGCCAACAAGATCAAAGATCGCTATCAAGACCCCCTGATCCCGCTGCGACTGGACGCGGACACCCAATGACGTAAAGCGTTTTGTGCCATCAGGGGAAAAGGTTCCGCCGACCAGGACTTCTGGCACGTTCCCCAGCGATTCGGATAGATAGGTATCCATCGTCAATTTTTTGAAAGTGTCACTGGCGATGAACTGTGCGTAATCCATTTCTGCTTGTGAGGTTGGCAGAAAATAGGCGGAAACAGACTCAATACGAGGGGTGGATGAGTTGGGATCATCAGCACTTTTTGCAAAAACCATAAATTCAAACGTGATCGTGTCAGGTTGAACGACCGCGCCGTCCCTCAACGGATTTATCGGATTCATCGAGTCAGAATTCAACCGGGCCGCGATAGCCACCAGAGTTCTCCGTGCCTGACTTACAGCCAATGACCCGAATTCCGTCAATCTGCGGGTATCGTCCTGTGCCCGCGCTTTCCAGGCCGCCCCTTCCCATTCATCCACTTGATCGGCAGCATAAAAGCTGAATGCAATGCCGCCAAAGATGATGCTCACGGCTAATACCACGACCCAGAGGGTCGATGATTTCGTCTTTGAGCCCGGTGCCGATTGCTCCATTCCCTGTGCCACGTCTTTCATTTTAGAAATAATTTCTATAGCAAACTAGCTGCTAAAGAGTAGATTGGCGACAATCCTATCGCCTTGCTGACAGGGTTGGGGTAATATTTTAATGAATATGGATTGTTTCGGGGGGCCAGATGCTTGCAGAGACAGCGAGAAGTCTCGCATCAATATTTCTTTTCAAAGATTTACCGGCAGATGCCCTGAAACGCATTGAAGCGCGCTGCCGCTGGCGTGACTTTAAACCCCAGGAACAAATGATTGATTTCCAGGATGACACACAGGATGTGTTTTTCATTACCAGTGGCGTTGCCCGTGTTGTGAATTATTCCGTCTCTGGACGCGAAATCGCCTTTGACGATTTAAAACCGGGATCGATCTTTGGCGAACTTGCCGCTATTGATGGCGAACCGCGCTCTGCGACCGTCGTTGCGATTACCGATACAACGGTCGCTATGATGCATCCTCAGATTTTTCGCTCTGTGATGGAAGAACACCCTACCGTTGCACTATGTTTGATGCGGCGGCTGACCCAAATGGTTCGGGTATCTGTTGAGCGCATCATGGATCTCAGCACGTTAGGCGCCAACAACCGGATCTATGCCGAACTGCTGCGATTGGCCAAACCTACCTTACAGCCGGATGGCACCGGGCGAATCGAACCCATCCCCATTCATTCGGAAATGGCCAGCCGGGTATCCACCACCCGTGAAACCGTGGCCCGCGTGCTCAGCGACCTGTCCCGCAAAGGGCTGGTAAAACGTACAGGTTCCGTCCTGATTCTGACCGATACCAACCGCCTGCGCGATATGGTCGAGCAATTCCGCGGCGATTGACACCCTGCTTCCAGGCCAATCCCGGCCCCTGCCCTGAAATCACCCAGAACCTGCCCGATTTTGTGACCCGTATCACTGCATGCTGTGCTGTGTTGACGTAACTTTACGCAGAACGCGGTGGAGGAATGGAGCATGGTAACGCTGAAAACCTTGATTTTAGGGGTGCCAATCAGCCTTTTGGCACTGCTCTTGTCCGAGATGGTATATGGTCGCATCCTCTTTTTTGGATAAAATGCATTTTTGCTGTCTTTTCAGGGCTGCAAATGATTGACCATTCCGAAACACTTGCCTATGTTCCGCCCCGGTTCGAGGGAACACCCCGTTGGTTTGCAAAAACACAGGGTCCCGTCCCTCTCCGGGCACTTAGCTCAGTTGGTAGAGCACACGATTTTTAATCGTTAGGTCATAGGTTCGAATCCTATAGTGCCCACCATTTTTTCCTAATTTTTTAATCAGTTGCACTGTCCATAAACGGCCAGTTGTGCCTGTTTGTGGCGGCGCGCGAGATTTTGGACTTTTTTGGGCTTGCTTTTAGACGTGGCTGGGGCAGTTTACGGTGTTCAAACTAAAAAACTTTGAACTTTCCGGATATAAAAATGCGATGGTACGGGGACAACGTTCAAGTTGTGCCACTAATCAATCCACTGAGGTAAATATGCGTTACATATTGCTTACAGTGTTCCAAGTCTGGGGATTGGCCTTTGTCGCCTTTATGATGGCTGGAACCGCGGTCGCGGCCAGTGAGGTCCCTATAGCCACTGGTCGCAATTATAGCTTGCAAGACGTAGAAGTAATCCGCCGTGCCGAGACGGTGATCTTTGACGCTTGCCCAGGCTTGGCGGAATTGCCTAGCAACGAAGAAGTAATCCTGTCCCTAACCCGGCTTGGCGAGGGGACTTGGGGGGATAACACTCTCAAATCAAAGGGCTGGGTTGCCTATGTCTCTCTGTCGTTTTGGATCGGGACACAAGCCCAATATGTCGCTCTAGGAGAAGGTGACGCAATAGTAATTGAAGCCAAAGGCGCAGCCGCCCAAAGTGCCTGTGGCCTGCCCGTCTCGCAGAAAGCGGAACGGTCTGAGCCACTAGACCTTGGGTTTCAGCTGGCTAATTAGTAATTAACTTATCTCACTTTTAAATATCCCAAGTCGGTTCTGATATACTTGATGAGAGAAACTTTTTCTGAGTTTCCTCCACCGACTTTTGGCGATCACTCCAGTGCTTATCTTCAAGTGCACAGTCACGAAAGTACTTAATTAATTGCCCTTGAATTATGGGGAGCCCAAGGTTTCCACGCATAAATTCCAGGAGGATTTCACCGTTAACGACCTTATGTTGTTTCATCTTGTAAGCGTCTATGATTTTTTCAGTAACGAGAAAAGCATCATCAATGAAAAAGTGTTGCACGGTGCTATCTTTGTCGTCCCAAGGTATGTATTTGCTTGAATGGCTAACCGCCAAAGGTCGGTCGCAGTATCTAACTTCCCTTACATCCTTCATGGCATGACTAAACTCGTTGCGTGTTTCAATAATATTATCAAGCACATCAATGGCTATTTCACTCAAGAGACCAGACTTTCGCAGCTCGAGACTTAATTTTCCTAGAGTTAGCTTATGAAAATCCTTGCCCATCACTGCAGAAACCTCATGCAATTTAAGTAGTTTAAATATTGAAAGTTCTAGCATGCAGAAAAAACTTCGTAGCCCGCTATCGCTAATCGCAAATCGATCTGGCATTAATTCGTTAACGTAGGGAAGCCGTTCGCCATCATATTTATTATATTTTATGAAGGAACTGCATTGAAATCCCCATGGGGTTATTAGTAGCCGATCACCATCCCCCACAAAGAGCACATACTCCGATGGGTCCATAGCACGGAAAAGAGTACCTAATACTAAATATTCATCCTGCACGATTTGATCAGCAATAATATGACGAAGCTCAACTTTTTCTTCATCGCATAAACCTGACACTTCAATAATGATCGACCATAGACTTGTATAACGTGCCATAGGCCTTTTCCCAACTTCCTCAAGTCTCTAACGTCAAAGTGAACCGATCTACCAAGGCAACTTAAAACATATCGCTTGCTCGGGTTGATGGTAACAATTCCTTGGAGATAGCAGTTTAGCCTTAAAAATTGCCGTTTTGTTCTTTTTGTTGGTCGTTAAACGATTAAATCAGTAGATTTCCTATTCAAATCACCCAAACTTCACTTTCAGCCGGTCCAGGACGCGGGGGCTGACGAAGTCTTCGACATCGCCGCCCAGTTCGTGGATCTCTTTGACAAAGCGACTGGAGATGAATTGATGGCGTTCTGAGGCCATCAGGAAGACGGTTTCGACATGCCGGTTCAGGCGGGCATTCATACCGGTCATCTGGAATTCATATTCGAAATCAGAAACCGCGCGCAGTCCCCGCACGATCAGCTCTGCCCCGACATTGACCGCATGATGCATCAGCAGGCCCTCAAATGGGGCAACTTCGATGCGGGTTTGCAGGTCTTCCGGCAGGCTTTGAACCTCTTCACGCACCATCTGGGTCCGCTCTTCCAGGCTGAACAACGGCCCCTTCCCCGCATTGATCGCAACAGAGACGATCAGCTTATCGACCATATGTGTGGCCGCACGGCGGATAATATCCAAATGCCCATTGGTTATGGGGTCAAAAGTACCCGGATAAATCCCAATGCGTTCAACAGTGCCCATAATGCCGGACCCTCCCCGGAAGTCGTTAAGCCAAATCAGTCTTCTCGTTGCGGCGTCTTATAGACTGCTTTCATCCGGATCGGAAGAGGCTGCTTCATCGCCCTCTTCGATTGGGCTATCGCCATCCGCCTCTGGCATGTCTTGCTGAACTGGCGGGGCTGCCCCTTCTTCCCCATCCAAAGGCGGCTCGTCGCCCCCTTCTTCATCGCGCAGGCGGGCAACGGACACGACCTTTTGCGTATCACCGACATCAAACACGATGACACCCTTGCCGCCCCGTCGGCGTGCGGAAATGCCGTTGCCATGGATGCGGATGATTTGTCCCGCGTCGCTGACCATCATCAATTCGTCCAGTGATGTGTCAAACAGGAAGCAGGCCGCCACATTCGCGCCCCGCAGGTCCATATTGTTGATCCCCTGGCCGCCACGATTGGTGACGCGATAGTCATAGGTTGAGGCTAGTTGGCCCATGCCCTGATCCGATACGGTCAGAACAAATTCTTCCCGTTCCGCCATATCGGCGAAATGCGGTTGTTGTAACATCGCAGCGCGTTCTTCATCCCGCTTACGGTCTTCTTCCTGAGAATATTCACCATATTGCAGGCGTTTGGCCGCCGCCTGGGCACGCAGATAATCATCGCGTTGCTCTGGCGTATCATCGCTGTGGCGCAGAATGGACATCCCGATCACCGAATCACCCTCGGCCAATCGAATGCCGCGCACCCCGGTGGAAGATCGACCGGCAAAGACCCGCACAGCCTCAACCTGGCACCGCAGGCTCTTGCCCAGCTTCGTGGACAGCATGATGTCCTGATCGTCAGAACAGACGCTGACGGAAATCAGACGGTCCCCCTCGTCCAGTTTCATCGCAATCTTGCCGTTGGCCTTCACATTGGTGAAGTCTGACAACTTGTTGCGGCGAATATTGCCGGAAACAGTGGCAAAGACGGCATCCAGATTGGCCCAGCTTTCCTCTTCCTCCGGCAAGGGCATCACGGTCGTGATCCATTCGTCCTTTTCCAGGGGCAGCACATTGACCAGCGCCTTGCCCCTGGACTGTGGCGACCCGGCCGGCAGGCGATAGACCTTCATCTTATAAACCATGCCGCGTGACGAGAAGAACAGGACCGGCGTATGGGTCGAGGTTACAAAGACGCTGGAAACAACATCCTCGTCCTTCATCACCATACCGGTGCGTCCCTTACCGCCGCGCCGTTGCGCACGATAGGTCGTCAAAGGCGTGCGCTTGATATAGCCGCCATGGGTGACGGTCATCACCATGTCTTCGCGCTGGATCAGGTCTTCGATATCATGTTCGAATTCATTTTCCAGGATGATCGTGCGGCGCGGATCGGCAAACCGGTCGCGAATATCGATCAATTCATCCGACAGGACCTGCATACGGCGGGGACGCGACGCCAGAATTTCCAGATAGTCGGTGATACGCAGTTGAATTTCCTGCGCTTCCTGCTCCAGCTTCTCCCGCTCCATACCGGTCAGGCGTTGCAGGCGCAGGTCCAGGATTGCGCGTGCCTGACGTTCACTCAGCCAAGCGCTTTCGCCCTCAATCTTGCCGTCTGGATCATCGATCAATTTCAGATAGGGCAGAATCTCCCCGGCGGGCCAGGGTTGCGCCATCAGATTCTCACGGGCCGTCTGAGGGTCCGGTGCACGACGGATCAGTTCGATCACTTCATCAATGCTCATGATCGCGATCATCAGACCGGCCAGAATATGCGCCCGGTCCCGCGCCTTGCTCAGCTCATAGGCCGTGCGGCGCTTGATCACATCTTCACGGAAATAGATGAAGGCCCCGATAATGTCCTTCAGATTCAGAGTTTTTGGCTGACCGTCATGGATCGCCAGCATGTTCATGCCGAAACTGGTCTGCAAGGGCGTATGCTTGAACAATTGCGCCTTGACGACTTCCGGCTCAACGCCGCGCTTCAATTCGATTACAACGCGCACACCGTCGCGATCCGATTCGTCGCGCAGGTCACTGATACCCTCAACCATCTTCTCACGTACAACTTCAGCAATGCGCTCTATCATACGAGATTTATTGACTTGATAGGGTATCTCGGTAACGACAAGTGCCTCTTTATCCTTCGAAACAGTCTCGGTCGTAACCTTGGATCGAATCACAACAGACCCGCGTCCGGTATTATAAGCTGCGCGAATCCCAGACCGCCCCAAAATCTCTCCCCCTGTTGGGAAGTCGGGACCAGGGATAATCTCATTCAATTCGTCAATGGTGATGTCTGGATTATCGACATAGGCGACACAGGCATTCAGCACTTCCCCCAGGTTATGGGGGGGGATGTTTGTCGCCATCCCAACCGCGATCCCGCCCCCACCATTGACAAGAATGGCCGGAAAACGAGCAGGAAGAACGCGGGGTTCAGACTCTGATTCGTCATAGTTGGGCTGGAAGTCGACGGTATCCTTGTCGATATCGTCCAGCATGACCTCTGCGGCCTTGGACAGGCGGGCCTCCGTATATCGCATGGCCGCCGCAGCATCGCCATCCATGGAGCCAAAATTGCCCTGGCCGTCAATCAGGGGCACGCGCAGAGAGAAGCTTTGCGCCATGCGCACCATGGCGTCATAGATCGCGCTGTCGCCATGGGGGTGATATTTACCCATGACATCCCCGACGATACGCGCCGATTTACGATACGCTTTTGTCGAATCGTAACCATTTTCCTTCATGGTGTACAAAATGCGGCGATGCACCGGTTTCAGCCCGTCGCGGACATCCGGCAGCGCGCGGCTGACGATCACGCTCATCGCGTAATCCAGGTAGCTGCGGCGCATCTCGTCCTCAATCAGGACCGATGAAATATCGAAATTCGAAGGGGCGTTGCTCTCGTCAGACAAGGGTCAAATCGTCGCTTTTTACTGAAGGGATAAAAGGGCACGGAAACAGTCACAAGGGTGTTTCAATGACCAGACCGCGAGAGTCGCGATCTGTCATATATTTAGCATATTGGTGACCGGGTGAACAACCAAATAAGGGAAAATGGCATGATTTAGACCCCTTAGCGGATGATGTCTTTTGTTTCCTTATTTCCCATAAGCAGATTACAGTGTGGATATGCAATCATCCAGCAAACCAACCATTGTTTTGATCACGCACGAGCGCCCCAATTCGCCCGATACGGCGTCTGATCATCTGGGGGCCCTTGGCTATCACCTGGAATGGGTTTGTCCGGCGAAAGGGGATTCCCTGCCCGCTATAGAGAAGCATCACGTTGGCGCCATCGTCTATGGGGGCCAGTATGCCGCAACCGAAACGCGGCGTTATCCCTTTATGGCGCAAGAGGTTGACTGGGTTTCCCAATATCTGGCGACTGGACGCCCGTTTCTGGGCATATGTTCCGGTGCGCAAGTCATGGCGGTTGCTTTGGGGGCGGAATTGCATCCCAGCCCCGATGGTCTTTCTGAAATCGGCTACTACACCCTCGACCCGACCCCAGATGGCCTGTCGGTGTTTCCAAACCGCATGATGGTCGCCCATTGGCACTTTCTGGGATTCACCCTGCCCGATTCCGCCACGCTGTTGGCAACATCGGGATATTTTCCCAACCAGGCCATTCGATATTCAGAAAATGCTTTTGGCTTCCAATTCCATCCGGAACTCAGCATGGAACAGCATGAGCATTGGCTGGAGCATAGTATCGACATGACGACGATTCCGGGCGCTCAGGATGTGTTTACACAACGCCAATTGGCCGATGTCTATCACACACCCATGAAGGAGTGGTTCATCGGCTTCCTGGAAAAATGGATCAAAGGGGCGGTCCCCTTTTAGCCCACTGCCATTTTATGCTTTTGACCGCCTTGCCTTGTGTTTGTTATGGACCAGATTTAAGTGAAACCCGTCAGGAGGAGGATTTGATGTCATTCTTTGATGCCGCCATGCTGCAACCAATGTGGGTTAAAATCTGGCTGCTGTGGCTGATGCTTGTGCTGGTCCTGGCCCCCCTAATCCTGCTGGTATCACGAAGCACGCGACGCGCCGGGTTATTTACGATTATCGCCCATATTCCGGTCTTTATCATTGTTCCAGAAATGTATGACCATATGGGATATGTGCGGTTGTTGGGCCTGCCCCACCTGATTTTCTGGATACCCCTGGTGATCTATCTGATCCTGCGGGTCTGTCGCGGAACGCCAATCGAAACACCGTATCGACAGGTTCTGTATATCCTGATCGGAACCTTGCTGATCTGTCTTGCCTTCGACGCACAGGATGTCGTGCGGTATCTGTTGGGAGAGACCGATCCGCTGACCTGATAGGGCGTATTTGTAGCCTAGAACGGGATTTCGTCGTCCAGATCGGCGCTATAGTCGCGTCCGCTTCCACCACTGCCGCCCCCACTGGGGCCACCGCGATCATCGTAACCGCCATCATATCCGCCACCGGAACCACCGCGCGAACCGCCCCCGCTGCTGCCACTGCCATCGCGGCTGTCCAGCATGGTCATGTTACCGTTGAAACCGCGCACCACGACTTCTGTCGTATAGTTGGTCTTGCCGTCTTTTTCCCATTTGCGGGTCTGCAACTGGCCTTCGATCAGAACCTTTGAGCCTTTTTTCAAATAGCGCTCTGCAATCTCAGCGACCTTGCCGAAAATCACGACGCGATGCCATTCAGTCCGCTCCTGCCGCTGTCCAGACTGATCCTTCCAGTTTTCGGACGTTGCGATGGATAGGTTGGCGACCTTATCGCCATTCTGCATAGAGCGCACATCGGGGTCCTGGCCCAGATTTCCGACTAAAATGACTTTGTTTAAGCTGCCGGACATAAAAGCCCCCTTCAAATGTATCTATAACTGGAAATGGTGAGCCCTTGGCTCTGGTGTGACTGCCAACAGTCTATGACAGTGCGTCACGGCTTTAAAGCACAACGGCGCATATGGATCGAAATTTATGACAATTCGCGATCAACAACTTCAGCCAGGGCATAAACGACGGCCTGTGAAATTTCGTCGCCGCTGCCTTTGATGGACTGATTATACACCACCAGCAAGGCCTTCAGATGCTGATCGACCAAGGCCGGCTTTACCGCTTTTCCCTTTGGGCGTTCGCGCACATAGCGACAGAAATGTCGGCCAATTTCGGTGATCAGCGGGAATCCAAAGGTGGCACCCTGCCCACGCATGTTGTGGACCAATCGAAATAATTGATCCAGCGTCGCGTCCGAATTGTCTTCTCGATACTTCGCGGCCAACCGCTTCATCTGCTCAATATCTTCAGCCAGCTTGTCGACGTAATCACTCGTCATTTGTTTGACGACGGTTTCTGCGGCCTCAAATGCCTTTTCCGGTTCAATGCCACCAGTCCGCGGCACTTTTTTCGCCAGGTCATTCGGGCGCTCTACGACCTCATGCCACGATTTGGAGGCATTTGCCGGTATCTCTGGAAGTTTTTCCCTACCCATTGACCAAACTCTCCTCAAACCCGTAACGGCGGTTAAATCTCAAGCGCATCGTCCTGGGCGGCGCGACGGTCCGCCCCTTCAAAACTGGGCAAATTCAAACGCCGACGACAGGGACCAAAGAAAGACGTGGTTCTGACAAAGGGGCGCGGATTCTCAATGATATTCACGATCCGTGCATGAAGCGATCGGGCCGCCAGCGGTTTGGCCAGAAACTCCGTTATCCCAATATCGCGGGCATTCATCACCTTTGCCTTTTCGGTATACCCCGTCAGCATCACTACTGGAATGTATCGCCCGGGGCTTTCCGGATCCAGGCGAATTCGACGAACAAAGGTTGCGCCGTCTTCTGGTTCCATTTCCCAATCTGTTATGACCAGATCGAAATCCTCTGTCTGCAACAGATCCCACGCGCTGATGCCATCGATAGCAACGCGCACATATCCAATGCCCAGCGCGTCCAGCATCCGCTCTAAGATGCCACGCATGAACTTGCAGTCATCAACGACAAGCACGCGCAGATTTCTGAAATCATAGTTTTTAGACATTTTCTAAGACCGATTGATTTCCACGCCCCGATACTTCCATCCAAGTGGAATATTTTTTTAACCGTAATCAATGCCCCCTTTCCGCCTACAGGAAGGAGGTGACTTTAACAACCCTCACATTCATGTTCACACATATCGATTCGCTGCGCAGTATCATAGAATATCAGCAAAACCGTCAATCAGTGTTACGCATTGGCCGTGAATTCGATTATAGTTAACAAAAGCATGCGAAGGTAATATTCGCGATATTTTTCCGTAATAAGCCACTGGGGGATATTTATTGTCCGACTCTTCACGCGTCCTGAACAGACGAACCTTTTATAAAGGCGATGTCATTTTTAATGAGGGCGATTACGGCAACCAGGCCTATGTCCTGCAAAGCGGTCGTGTGCGCATCACGAAATCCCTGCCAGGGGGGGCGCGCGGCACATTAGGCTTTGTCGAAGCCAGTGGCATTTTTGGTGAAATGGCACTGATCGATCAATCCAAACGCATGGCGTCTGCAATTGCTGAAGAGTCATGTGTCTGCATCGTCATCACTGAGGATTTGTTGAAAAAGAAGCTGGGCAATGCCGATCCTGGATTAAAAATGCTGATTCTGATGTTAATCCGTTTACTGCGCCAGGCGGCCAGCAAAACACCGCTGCCCGCGGACGATATCGCCGCCATGGCGCGTGCCGCAAACTCTGCAGAACATGCGGCCGCATTGCGGGCCGAAAAAGGGAACTGATCCATGAGTGGGAACCTGGTTCTGCGCCAAGAATTTGCTGCTGGCGATATGCTGTATCACGAAGGCGATGACGCCACGGCCATGTATATGATCCAGGCCGGATCCATCGAGATATTGAAACGCGGCAGCGACGGCTTTGTCGATATCACGGAAAAGCGCGGACCAGGTCAGGTCCTGGGGGAACTTGCCCTGCTGACCAGTCGCCCCAGAACCGAAGGTGCGCGCGCCGAAACCGCCAGCACCGTGATTACCATTCAGCGCACAAGACTGAACGAAAAATTAAAAGAAACCGATCCTTTTGTGAAAGCGCTGTTTCAAATCCTGGCACAGAACCTCTTATCGGTCATGGATCAGAAGAACAAATTCGAACAAATGGCCTCTTTGGAAGATTTGACCCAGGATGAAGAAGTCCCATCGGAAACGAACGAAAAATAAGTGCTTCAGGGGGCTTTTTGAGTAACACGCGCGTTAGAGCGATGATGTAAACGGCCCATATTTCCCAATGACAGAAAATGCGCCAGCGCCAGGGCGCTCCATCCCGTTCGGAACCATTTCAGCGCCGTTGTATCATCCAGCTTGCGCAGGCGTTCCTCATCAATGACACGAAAGCCGGAAAATATGATTCTCTGGCCGCTTGCCAATGTGATCTCCATCCGGCGTTCTACCAACAGATCATTGGCCATACAGGCATTCACAAACTGACGGGTTCGCGCCTGTTCCTTGGAATAAGACGCCGCAAAGGTCGCCATTTTGGCCAGCATTGCTGTTGGCTTGCCATTGGCAAAAATCGGAGTGCCTTCGGTTTTCGACACCAGCGGAGATTCGACATCCAGGCACAGACCGACGCCATCTTTGCCATGCTTTGTATCCTGCATCAGAACAAAAGGCGCGCGCCGCAGAATCGCAGGAACATAACAGCCTTCTTTCCAGCGCCCGTTTGCCTCGACAAATAGATTTTCATCGGATCGCAATCCCAGGAGGGCGACCGGATGAATATCTTTTTCACCGGCAAATATAATCGGATAATGCCGTGCAGTTGGCATGAACTCCACAGCGCTGAGCGGGATGGTATGCAGCTTGCTGGCAAAGCTGAAATCCCGACCATCCTTAACTTTAAAATCGGCGTGTCGTTTCAGGTCCAGCGGTTCCGCACGGCGCAGCAATTGCCGCAACGTTTCCCCCACCTGATCCGATAGTCCGGTTGCAGCAGGGCTTGCCACCGGTTTTACAGGTGGCTTCTTTGATGCAGATTTCTTTCGGCTTGCCACCGGGGTCTTGCCCATCTTTACACCTTCCAATCCTTGGGCCGAAGCGATACTTTATCGGCTGTTTAACATCAATCAAGCAAACCAAAAAAATACCACTGCCTAAAAGGATAGTTTTATGACATCCCGTGTCCTCCGGATTGCCCCCCTTGCCGCTTGTATTCTTGCCGCGACAACAATGATTTCCAGCACTGCCTTTGCCCATGAAGGGGCCGGGATGGCGGGTGGGTTCGTCAGCGGCCTAACGCATCCGCTGTTTGGTCTGGATCATGTGGTTGCAATGGTCGCCGTTGGATTATGGGGGGCCTTTCTGGGGCGTCCGGCCCTGTATCTTTTACCGATCATTTTCCCGGTTGTGATGGCATTTGGCGGTGCGCTGGGTGTATTGGGCTTTCCCCTGCCCGGCGTTGAAATCGGCATTGCGGGATCTGCCATCGTGCTGGGTCTGTTGGTGGCTCTGGCCGCCCGACCCCCAATCTGGATTGCGTCCTGTCTGGTCGGCGCATTCGCCATATTCCATGGCTTTGCCCATGGTGCGGAACTGCCCCATGCCGCGAATGCGATCACCTATTCCATCGGATTCGTCCTCTCAACGGGCATGCTGCACCTGGTCGGTATTGCCTTTGGTATGCTGGTTAAAATGCCATCGGGCCGCGTCGCAGTGCGCGGTCTCGGCGTTGCGATCTCTTTGGTCGGCGTCGCCTTTATGACCGGCATCGCGTGACGGGTCAGCGTCTCTTTCTCCCCCTGCTTATCCTGGTGGGGGGCGGATTGGGCCTTGCGACACCGGCAGATGCCCATACCAGCATCTCCGGCGTTGGCCTTTTCCCAAACGGTTTGCTGCATCCTGTCGCCGTTCCCCAACACCTGTTGCTGTTGATTGGGATCGGTTTATGGATGGGCCGTCGTCAGGATCGCCAAATTCCGCCTTTGCTGGCCGCATTGAATGCAGGACTGGTCGTCGGATATGCAGCAACGATCTGGATAGATCTGACCCAGATCACCAGCCTGACACTGGCCGCTATGACCCTGATCGCTGGTACCCTGCTGGCTGTAAACAGACCCCTGCCCAGCTTATTGAATGTCAGTGTTTTTGCGCTGGCCGGATTGTGCGTTGGCCTGGATTCAAAGCCGGAAGCCCTAAAGGCAAACGAAACCCTGTTGCTGGGCTTTGGGATATGGATCGGGGTGAACATCATCGCCCTGAATATTATGGCACTCAGCGCGAAGCTTCAGCACCCCATCGCGGTGATTGGCATTCGAATCGCAGGCAGTTGGCTGATTGCCATGTCCCTGATCCTGCTGGCCTTCGAGCTTCGGTGATGGAATCTTGAAAGGCATCCGATCCCCTGAACGCCTTCAGGACTCGGCAGAAAAACCCTGAATTTTGCCAGCCCCCAATGTCACCACGCGGTCCATACGCTGTGCCAGGGCGATGTTATGGGTCGCGATCAGGGCGCTCATCCCGCGCTCCCGCACCAGCTTTACCAACAGATCAAACACGATCTCAGAAGTTTTGGGGTCCAGATTGCCGGTCGGTTCATCTGCCAACAGGATAGCCGGTGAATTCGCCAGGGCCCGCGCAACGGCAACCCGCTGTTGCTCGCCACCCGACAACTTGGCGGGCCGATGGGTGGCGCGAGACGTCAAACCAACGCTTTCCAGCAATTCTGCTGCATGATCACGGGCAGCCCGTCTTGTTTCCCCCGCCACCATTTGCGGCAAGATCACATTCTCCAGGGCAGAGAATTCCGGCAGCAGGTGATGAAACTGATACACAAACCCAATGGTCTTGCGCCGAATCGCCGTGCGTTCCAGGTCCCCCAGCGTGCCACAGGCCCGTCCATTGATCAGGACATCGCCTTTGTCAGGCAATTCCAACAGACCCGCCATATGCAACAGGGTGGATTTCCCGGTCCCACTGGGCGCAACCAGCCCAACCAACTCCCCCTTGCTGACATGCAAAGACGCACCATCCAACACTGTCAGGGGTCCGGCGGCTGTCTTATAGGTTCGCTCAACCGCGTCCATGCGCAATACGGTCGTCTCGTCACTCATAGCGCAGCACCTCTACAGGATCCAATCGCGCCGCGCGCCAGGCCGGATAAATTGAGGCCAGAAGGCTGATTACCAGGGCAAATGTCACGGTGACGATCACCTCTGTCGGATCAATTTTAGCCGGCAATTGAGACAGGAAATAAATTTCCGCATCGAATAACTTGGCGCCCGACAGGCTTTGAATCGCCTGTCGAATGCTCTCGATATTCAGCGCGAAGGAAATACCCAGCGTGGCCCCCAGAACAGTACCAATGACGCCAACCGAGCTGCCGGTCATGAAGAATATCCGCAGGATGGATCCCCGCGTCGCCCCCATGGTGCGCAATACGGCGATGCCGCGGGATTTATCCTGAACCAACATGATCTGGGACGATATGACATTGAAGGCCGCCACCACAACGATCAGTGACAGAATCAGCGCCATAACATTACGTTCCACCTGTAGCGCATTGAAAAAGCTGGAATTAACACGCTGCCAATCTGTGGCCGTATATCCAGGGGGAAGACTGCCCCGCAGGTCAAAGGCTGTTGCCTTGGCCGCATCAGGGTCTTTCAACATGACCTCAATTGATCCAACAGCATCGCCTGTTCGAAAGAAGGCCTGCGCTGTTTTTAACGGCATATAGACATAGGTATTGTCATATTCATACATGCCAACTTCAAAAATGCCGACGATGGGAAAGGCCTTCATGCGGGGCACGGTGCCGAATGCTGTTACCGTTCCATTGGGAGAAATCAGCGTCAGCGAGTCCCCCAAGGTCAGCCCCAGGCGACTGGCCATCCGAACCCCGATCAGGATTCCGTCCTGTTGCGTGAAGTTATCCATGCTGCCGGCGATCAGGGAATCCCGCAGAATTGGGCGCGCTTCAAAATCTGCTGCCCGCACGCCCCGAACCAAAGCCCCTGCTGCGCCATTCTTGGCGCTTGCCATGACCTGACCTTCAATCATCGGGGTTGCGGCCAGCACGTCCGGGCGGGCCAGTAATTGGTCGGTGATCTCCTGATAGGCCTCAATCCGTCTTTCAACGGACCCGATGGTAACATGCCCATTCAGTCCGATAATGCGCCCCAGCAATTCAGCCCGGAACCCATTCATCACCGACATGACGATGATCAGGGTCGCCACGCCCAGCATGATTCCCAATAAAGAGAACCAGGCAACGACAGAGATAAATCCCTCCTGCCGTTTGGCCCGCAAATAGCGAAAGGCAACCAACCGCTCAACAGCTGTAAACATCGTCAAAGCGCCCTTTCACAGCGGCGGAAAGCCTTATTTGGACCCAGACAACTTAGCAAGGGCCGCTTCTGGAGAGAGCTCTTCTTTCTCCCCGGTTTTTCTGGATTTAAGCTCGACGATGCCATTTGCAACGCCTTTTGGTCCGATCACCACCTGCCAAGGCAGGCCAATCAGGTCCATATCGGCGAATTTCACACCGGCGCGCGTATCGCGGTCGTCATACATGACGTCCACCCCTGCGGCCTGAAGCTTGGCATAGAAGTCTTCGCAGGCTGCATCACAGGCCTCATCCCCCACCCGCAGATTGATCAGGCCAACGCGGAACGGGGCAACCTCTTCCGGCCAGATAATGCCGTTATCGTCGTGACAGGCCTCAATGATCGCCCCCAACAGGCGTGAGACACCCACACCATAAGATCCACTCTGGACCGTTGCGAAGCCGCCATCCGCCGTCTGAACCTTGGCGTTCATAGGCTCGGAATATTTGTCGCCGAAGAAGAAGATATGGCCGACCTCGATCCCGCGGGCCGTCATTTGACGATCGGCTGGAACTTCTGCCTGATATTTTTCCTCATCATGCATCTCATCGGTTGCCGCATAGAAAGACGTCACCTTGCCGATGACCTCGCTCATCTGGTCGGCATTGCGGTGATCGATATCCATGTTCAGCAGGTCCAGCTTCAGCAGATCCGTATCGCACCAGACCTGACTTTCGCCGGTTTCGGCCAGAATGATAAATTCGTGGCTCATATCACCACCAATGGGACCCGTATCGGCCGCCATCGGTATGGCCTTCAAGCCCATGCGGGCATATAGGCGCAGATAGGCAACGAATTGCTTGTTATAGGAGATACGGCCCGCTTCCTGGGAGATATCAAAGGAATAGGCATCCTTCATCAGGAATTCCCGACCCCGCATCACGCCAAAGCGCGGGCGGACCTCATCGCGGAATTTCCATTGAATATGATACATCATTCGGGGCAGGTCTTTATAGCTCTTGATATGTTCCGCAACGATATCGGTGATCATTTCCTCATTCGTGGGGCCATACAGCATTTCCCGCTCGTGCCGATCGGTAATGCGCAGCATCTCCTTGCCGTAATCTTCATACCGACCGGATTTGCGCCAAAGGTCTGCGGATTGGATCGTTGGCATTAGGACTTCATGACAGCCAATACGGTCCATTTCATCACGGACAATCTGTTCAATCTTGCGCAGCACCCGATAGCCTGTCGGCAGCCAGGAATAGATACCAGCAGATTCCTGCCGGATCATGCCTGCACGCAACATCAGACGGTGGGAGACGATTTCCGCCTCGCTGGGGGTTTCCCGCAGGGTGGGCATGAAATACTCACTCAAGCGGACGGCAGGGGACAAGCGCATCAGAAATCTACCCTTAAGGCTAAGGTTGTTAAGTGCGCGCAATCTAAGGCCTAGCGCCGTGAAGGTAAAGCCGCAGTCAGTGGATGCGCTATCGCTGAACGGCCTGCTGGCACAGGGCGATTATTTCTGCCTCGGTATCAGGTGTCAGGGCTTTGTCATTCAGGGTCAGCTTCCCGGATGCAAGATTGTATCGGACCATCCCCAGACTGGTTGATGAATTGGCAAACAGGGTCTGCAGCGTCGGATTTCCAGCGAAAACCATCGGATTCAGCGCCAGTTCGAAGGCGATCTCTTCCGGCAGGATATCCTGTGCGGTTAAGGTCCCCGGAAGAGTCGCCCCGGCAACGGCATTGCCCCGTATATCCAGCCCCGGAACATAGTCCGCACTGGGCACAACGGCGCGGCGCAAGACCGTCTGGCATTCCTTTTTAGACATACGCAACAGAAATTCAGGTTTTGCAGGGGGATAGGGCAGATTATCCTGTTCCCGCTCTGTTGTCGTTTCAGGCCCTGCGCCCGTGGCATTGGTGAATGGATGATCCGGCACTGTCTGCGCCGCAGCAGACATGCCAGACAATACGAGGATCAGGGCGGTCAAGAATACTGTCTTCATGCCCACACTCTCGCAATATCCAGGCCGGAATGGAAGGATGACAGATTGAAACACCGCCATACTGCGTTACGTTATAGCAACAGACGATCCAAAAGGCTCAGTTCATGATGGTACGCATTCGAACCCTTGCTTTCACCCTGTTTCTTTCCTGCCTTCTGCCGACGATCGGCTATGGTCAGATGCTAAACAACAGCCCGGACGGCGACACCCCGCAGAAAATGACCCAATTGCTGAGGGGCTGTCTGGGGGCAGGCAATACGCCCAGTCAACGACGCGACATATGCACAACATTGCTGGATAGTGAAATCCTGTCCACTGAGGGGCGCGCAACCGCCCTGGCCTATCGCGCATCGGCCTTTCTTGACCTCTTTGATTATACTGCGGCGCTGAGAGACTTTACCGAAGCACTTGATCTGGCGCCCAACAATATCGGCTTTCTGGATGGGCGCGCCCGCACATTTGACGATATGGGGGAGCATCAAAAGGCGATACAGGACTATGACCTGGCCCTACAAATCGCGCCAAAGGTAGCGGCACTTTATGCCGGTCGTGCCTCCAGCTATGCCCAGATGGGCAATATTGACGCCGCCCTGCGTGACCTTGATCAGGCACAGAAAATTGACCCGCTGGACATCAACACATTGGTGACGCTGGGTAATCTGCATGTAGAACTGAAGCAGTTCGATACCGCGCAGGCCGCCTATACAAAGGCCATCGACATCGATCCTAACCGGTATTCGCTGTATACCAGACGGGGCCTGGCCTATCTGTTCGGGGGCAATCCGACAGAGGCGCTCACAGATTTCAGTTTCGCTATCGACCATGGCGAAGAAAATCCGGATGCCCTTATGTTCCGGGGAATGGCAAATCAGCGGACCGATAACATCGATGCCGCGCTGGCGGATTATACCCAGGCGATCAATCTGGACCCGACACGGGCCGTTGCCTGGCATCGCCGCGGCATGATTTATATGGACCGCAAAGACTATCAACAGGCGTTTGATAATCTGAATGTTGCGGTCCAGATCCAGCCGATATCGGACTATTACAATTCCATCGCATGGTTGCTTGTCGCTGCGGAAGACAAATCCTTTCGCGACCCGAAAGCGGCATTGGACTATGTCGAAAAGTCGCTGAAACTGGACGAAAATGCCGATAATGCTGATACGGCGGCTGCGGTTCATACCCTGTTGGGCGATCAGGGTCAGGCGATGAAATTCTATCGCCTGTCCATGGAATTAGGCGGTGCAGATCGCGTTCAGATGTATCAGGAATACCTCCAGAAGCGCGGATACTATCAGGGCCCAATCGATGGTAAGATCGATGAAAAGATAGAGGCTGCCATTCAAGCCTTCTCGGAAGAGGCACTGGTTCTTCTGGTGGATTAAAAATCCAGCAACAGGTAATCGCGGATTGACGTCCAAACCTCTTTGTTTGGTGCGCTCAACAGACCGTGGACGCGTGTTCCGGCCTGATAGGGGGCATCGTCGATGCGCGCGACATGGCCGCCTGCCTCTCGGATCAACAAGGTTCCTGGCGCATGATCCCAGGGCCATAACCGTCGGTAAAAGCTGAAATGGCGCGACCCCAATGTTTGGGCCAAAAAGTCATGGCCGGCGCAGGATAGGGACACCAATTCGCCAAACCGCGCCCGCGCCGCACTACGCAACGCGCTGCGCTTGGGTTCATCAAAATACCAAGTATTGATCAAACCGACTTTCGCTGAATCTGCTGGCGGGTCTGGTATTATCAGCCGTGTTCCGTCCAGCCAGGCCCCCTCACCCTCTGCTGCAAAGACGGTGCGATTGGGAATGGGGTCATGGATCCAGCCCATAACCGGGCGGTTATTCTCCACCAGGGCCACCATCATGCAGAAGGTTTCACTCGCCTTGGTGAAGTTCTTCGTACCATCAATCGGATCAATCAGCCAGACAGGGCCTGGCGTATCAAACCGATCCAGGATGTCATTGGATTTGGAATAAGCCTCCTCCCCAACAACACGGGATCCCGGCAACAGGGCCGACAAAGCCTCTGTCAGGACATGTTCCGCCTCGATATCCGCGACGGTGACCAGATCACCGGGGGCCTTTTCGATGATTTCATGCTTTGCCAACCCATCAAAGCGCGGCAGGACGATTCTTTCCGCGACATCCCGCAGGATCGATTGAACCTTATCCGGATCAACCCGCGCCGCCGCTGTCACGCGGCCTCTCCGCGGGCATAGTCGCGCAACGTCTGAAATAGATTATCTGGAACCACGACCCCTTCCCGTGCCGCCTTCAGGCGATGCGCGTGGCGCCGGTCCCCCGGCAGGCGCACCCCGTCCTGATCCAGCATCGCCTGAAACAGAGTTTCGATCCGGGCGGAAAAATTCGCGCCTCCAAAAGCGGTCGGATCAATCGCCATAAAGAATTGTCCGATATCCGGCGGGCCACCGGCATCATTGCCCAAATCCGATGCCTCAAAGGACCAATTCGCCCCTGTCAATCCAGCGGCCATGATTTCCACCAATAACGCCAATCCGCCCCCTTTATAGCCGCCAGACGGGGCCATAGACCCCTCGCCCAGAACTGTCTTGGCATCGGTACAGGGATTGCCCATCGCATCCAGGCCCCACCCTTCCGGTATCGGCTCCCCCGCTTCCATCTTGGCCGCGATACTGACACGGGATGTGGCTGTAGAGGATTGATCGATTACCAGGGGCGGCTTGCCGTCACGGGGCACGCCAAAGGCAATGGGATTGGTGCCAAACAGCGGACGATTTCCCCCGGCCGGCGCCATGGATGCCGAGGCATTGGTGAAGCAGAATCCAACCAGTCCGGCCTTGGCAATGCGATCCACGAACCAACCGATCACGCCAGAGGCATAGGAATGCTGAATACCAAACCCGGCAATGCCGCAATTTCGGGCAAGGGTGTAGAATTTCTTCTCCCCCTCCACATAGGCGGGATGGCAGAACCCGTTGCGCGCATCGGCCATCAGGGCGGCCTTGCCGGTCTGCTTCACCTTCGGCACCGCAAGGCCTGAAACCTTTCCAACGCGGACATGCTGACAATAGTAAGGCAGATAGGCCAATCCGACGGCGCGGATGCCCTCGGCCTCCGCATCGACGATGCTGTCAGCCACAATGGACGCAGACTCTTCTAATGTCCCTGCCCCGATCAGTGCTGCCTTACTGAGCGCATGAACCTGATCAAGCATCAATGTGCGGGACATAAAGAGGGCCTCATTTGTAACTGTTATGGAGCCAACCTAATGGGATGCGCCAAAGGATTAAAGACTCAATCCAGACGCCTGATACAGAAAAAGGCCGCCGGACGGATCCGACGGCCTCAATCTTTAGTTTCTTAGGCGTAGGCTAGGTCAGCGTGATGCTTACATCATGCCGCCCATGCCACCCATGCCACCCATGTCGGGCATGCCGCCGCCGCCCTGGCCCTTAGGCTCAGGCTTATCAGCGATCATGGCTTCGGTGGTGACCAGCAGGCCAGCAACCGAGGCAGCATCCTGAAGCGCAGAACGCACAACCTTGGCAGGGTCGATGATACCGGCTTTCACCAGATCACAGAATTCGCCGTTTTGAGCATCAAAGCCCCAGTTGTGGTCTTTCGACTCCATCATCTTACCGACAATGACAGCACCATCTTCACCGGCATTGTCAACGATCTGGCGGCAAGGAGCCGTCAGGGCGCGACGCACGATGTCGATGCCCACGGTTTGATCATGGTTGGCACCTTCCATCTTCTTCAGGGCGTGGGTGGCATACAACAGAGCCGACCCACCGCCTGGGACAACGCCTTCTTCGACAGCGGCACGGGTTGCGTGCATGGCGTCGTCAACGCGGTCTTTCTTTTCTTTCACTTCAACTTCGGACGCACCGCCGACGCTGATCACGGCAACACCGCCAGCCAGTTTGGCCAGACGCTCTTGCAGCTTTTCACGGTCATAGTCAGAAGAGGTGTTCTCAACCTGCTGGCGGATCTGCGAGCAACGGCCTTCGATTTCTTTCTTCTTCCCGGCGCCATCGACGATGGTGGTTTCGTCTTTGTTGATGGTGACGTTCTTGGCCTGGCCCAGCATGGCAAGCGTGACGCTTTCCAGCTTGATGCCGGTGTCTTCGGAAATCACCGTACCACCGGTCAGGATGGCGATGTCTTCCAACATGGCTTTACGACGGTCACCGAAGCCCGGTGCCTTCACTGCAGCGACCTTCAGGCCCCCGCGCAGCTTGTTCACAACCAAGGTCGCCAGGGCTTCGCCTTCAACGTCTTCAGCAATGATCAACAGCGGACGGCTGCTTTGTACAACCTGTTCCAGAACGGGCAACATGGCCTGCAGGTTCGAGAGTTTCTTCTCGTGCAGCAGGATCATTGGGTTTTCCAGTTCGACAACCATCTTTTCAGAATTGGTCACGAAGTAAGGAGACAGGTAGCCGCGGTCGAACTGCATGCCTTCGACAACTTCCAGTTCCGTGGTCAGGCCTTTGGCTTCTTCGACGGTGATAACACCTTCGTTGCCGACCTTTTCCATGGCTGCAGCGATCATTTCGCCAACTTCTTTGTCGCCATTGGCAGAGATCGTGCCGACCTGTGCAACTTCAGAGCTGGTTTTGATTTTCTTGGCGCGCTTGGCGATGTCTTTGACAACCGCATCCACAGCCAGATCAATACCGCGCTTCAGATCCATCGGGTTCATGCCAGCGGCAACAGCCTTGGCACCTTCACGAACGATGGCCTGGGCCAGAACCGTTGCAGTGGTCGTGCCGTCGCCCGCCATGTCATTGGTCTTGCTGGCAACTTCACGCACCATCTGTGCGCCCATGTTTTCGAACTTGTCTGACAGTTCGATTTCTTTCGCGACCGTAACACCATCTTTGGTGATGCGCGGTGCGCCGAAAGCCTTGTCGATCACGACGTTACGGCCTTTAGGACCCAGTGTGACTTTGACCGCATCGGCCAAAATGTCTACGCCGCGGAGCATCTTTGCCCGTGCGTCTGTGCCGAATTTAACTTCCTTGGCTGCCATAGCAGTAGGACTCCTTAATAGTGGTTTGAGCCTGAATAATCAGCTGGCAATAAAAAAGGCGAGGATCCTTTCCCCGCCCCGTCATCGCGCTGTTATTCAATGATGCCCATGATGTCAGATTCTTTCATGATCAGCAGATCGTCGCCGTCAATTTTGACTTCGGTGCCGGACCATTTGCCAAACAGGACGGTGTCGCCCTTTTTGACGTCCAGCTTACGAACGCTGCCGTCTTCTTTGATCGTGCCAGAGCCCGCGGCGATCACTTTACCCTGCATCGGCTTTTCTTGTGCCGTGTCAGGAATAATGATGCCTGTTGCGGTCTTGGTCTCGCTCTCAACGCGTTTAACTAGTACGCGATCGTGCAGAGGCCGGAATTTCATGGTCATTTCCCCTTCAAAAACTTCGTCCTGGTCTAGGCGGGCCCACCTGATGTGAACCATCGCCCCCAATCTGTCCTGAGAAAGCGCTGTTAGCACTCCCCCTTAGTGAGTGCTAGCGCATATACGAATTGTTGTGTAATTGTCAATGGAGACGAACTGAAATAAGCCGGAAACCGCCAAAGAAAGTTTTATGACAGGGCTTTATAGCCAAAACGCTGTTCAAACCGCTTCCAATCGGTCGGATCCAGGGCCACGGTCAAAAGAACCGAGGTTCCGTCTCCAGCTTCCCGATCTGTCAAATCGTCCAGCACATCCCCATTTTCATGCAGCCAGGCCATAGCAGCGCCGTCACCGGCTGATATCTCAACATTTGCTTCAACGCGGAACCGCGCCAAGGCCTCATCAATGGCCGTCAGCAAGGGATCAAACCCCGTGCCTTCCATGGCAGAGATGGCAAAGGCATCAACATCCTCTTCCCCGGATCGGATCAGCGCGGCCCGCTGTTCCGTCGCGGCGCGGATATCGGCTGGCATTGTATCAACCTTGTTCCAGGCCTCCATAACCACCGTATCGGGTGCGATATCCAAAGAGCCTAGAACTTTCTCAACATCGGCCTTTTCGACATCAGTATCCAGGGCGGCGATATCACGGACATGCACCAGCACTTGGGCAGAGCGCACTTCTTCCAATGTCGCCCGGAAAGCCGCAATCAGATCCGTTGGCAGGTCAGAGATAAATCCCACCGTATCAGACAGGATCGCGGTGCGGCCCGATGGCAGAACCACCTTGCGCATGGTTGGGTCCAGGGTCGCAAACAGCATATCCTTCGCCATGACAGCGGAATCAGTTAACCGATTGAACAGGGTGGATTTCCCGGCATTGGTGTAACCAACCAGAGAGACAACCGGATAAGGCACCTTTTCCCGCGCCTTACGGTGCAGCCCGCGGGTTCTGGCCACCTGCTCCAATTCTTTCTTCAGGCGGACAATTCGCTCATCAATTAAACGTCTATCAAGCTCAATCTGGCTTTCCCCAGGTCCCCCGATAAAGCCCAGACCACCCCGCTGCCGCTCCAAGTGCGTCCAACTGCGCACCAGCCGGGACCGCTGGAAGGTCAGCGCCGCCAGTTCAACCTGTAAGCGCCCCTCATGGGTCCGCGCCCGTGCTCCAAAGATCTCAAGGATAAGCCCAGTACGATCAATGACCTTTGTTTCCAGGGCGCGTTCCAGGTTGCGCTGTTGAACCGGGCTAAGCGAGGCATCCACGATCAGCAATTCAACCTCAAGCGCGGCACACAAACCATGCAAACGCTCAACCAGACCACCGCCCAGCAATGTGGCCGGAACCGGCTTGTTCAGGCGCACATGTTCCGCATGAACAACGTCCAGTTCAATCGCCCGGGCAAGGCCGATCGCTTCTTCCAGACGTGCGTCCGGGTTCCGGCGTTTCAATGTCACGCCCGGTATTTCGGGATACAGCACAGCGGCGCGGCGGGCGCCGGTCTCCGACCAGCCCCACTCACCAGAGTCTTGAAGCTTTTCAGTCAAATCCGCTTAGCTTTCCTCGACACCATCCGTTTCGGATGGCTCGAATAATTGCACCGGCGTCGCCGGCATGACGGTTGAAATCGCATGCTTATACACCAGCTGTGAATGCGCATCCCGGCGCAAAAGCACGCAGAAGTTATCAAACCATGTAACGATGCCCTGCAGCTTTACGCCATTGACGAGGAACACCGTGACCGGAGCTTTGTTCTTCCGGAGATGATTTAAAAACGTATCCTGGAGGTTCTGGTTCTTGTCGGACGACATAAATGCCCCCTTTCCTTGCAACTTTGTTGTTATTAGCACAAACGCGCAGTCTAAGTTATTCTATCATCGGGGACTTTCCACAAGAATACGCTCTTAAACCCTGAAAAAGCCCGGGTTTAAGAGTTGTCGTATTTGTGTGGCAGGATCTTGGTCCCCACCAGATTTAACGCACACTATCAGATATAGGAACGATCCGTCGCCAAAAAAGCGTGCAGTGCGTCCAAATGGCCAAATATTCGCGCAGGCCGGCAATCCGCATATTCCCCATCCAGGTCCGGATCGGCATGAATAAGGATTGGCGTCAGCCCTGTTGCATGGGCAATTTGCATATCCACACCAGAATCACCGATGAAGTAGATATCCGGTCCGGGCTGTAAATCGCCGCCTGCATCGCGCAATCCCTGTAACGCCATGGAAACCGGTTCCGGGGATGGCTTGTCGCGTGCCGCATCCCCTGCCCCCACCAGTGCGTGAAAATACACATCCCAGTCCAGATGCGCAGCTTCTTTGCGAAGGAACCGCCCCTGCTTGTTGGAAATCACAGCCTGTGGAATGCCCTTTGTATGAACGGCGTGCAGAAAAGACGCTGCGCCAGGGGCCGCAACAAGCGCCTGCATATGGATGGCTTCGAATTCCGCATAAAAGATGTCGCGCGCTTCTTCCCACCGATCCCCGAACATGACGGGAAAGGAATCACGCATCGAATGGCGCACCCTGTTTCGGGTTTCAGCCAGCGTCCATTCCGGCATCTCCATTTTGCGAAACAGACCATTCATCGCGCCATGAATAACCGGCCAGGTGTCCACCAAAGTGTTGTCCCAGTCATACAAAATGGCTTTTGGCGGCGGCAGGTCAGAAGAATTCACGAATCAGCTTTCTATTAGAAATATTCTAGTCTTACAGCGAACATCTTTTCCATTTTCTTAACGGCAGAGGCAGCCGCCAACAGCACCACCCGGTCCTTCGTTCGAACCACCGTATCGGGCCGAGGGATAATCACCTCATCCCCCCGGATGATCGCCCCGATGATGACGCCGTTTGGCAGTTTGGCATCGCGCAATGCCTCCCCGACCAGGCTGGATGTTTCCATCGCTTCCGCCTCGATCAATTCAGCAAAACCGTCGCGCAGGCTGTGCACCTGACGAATGCGGCCCCGTCGGACATGCTGCAGAATGGTGGACGCCGTGATTTCACGCGGGCTGACGACAACATCAATCCCCAATGTCGTGATAAGGGGACCATAGGAGTTCTTGTTCACCAGGGTAATTGCCCGATCCACGCCAAATCGCTTACACAGCAGGGAACACAGAATATTGGTTTCATCGTCATCAGTGACGGCAACGACCGCTTCTGCATTGCGAATGCCAGCTTCTTCCAAGATCTCATGATCCAGCGCATCACCCTGGATAACAACCGTTGTCGGCAAGACTTCCGCCACTTGACGGGCGCGGTTCTTGTCCATTTCAACGATCTTGGCGGAATACCCGTCGGAACTGGATTCCAATTCTTCTGCCAGGGTGGTGCCGATATTCCCGCCCCCCACGATCAGAATGCGCCGGGCTTCCTTCTCCTCATGACCAAAGACGGACATGGCGCGGGGAACATGGTCGGTTTCAGCAATGAAATAAACATCATCCCCCGGCAGCATCTGATCGTCGGCAGACGGGATATGCATGGTCTCATTGCGAAAAATCGCCAAGACCGTGATGTTCAGATCGGGAAACAAGGAGGTCAACTGACGCAATGGCGTGTGGATGACCGGGCATTTGTCATCGCATCGCACGCCGATCACACGCACCTTGTCATCGCCCATGCGGATCATATCAAAGGCGCCGGGTGCGCGAATGCGCCGGGCAATCGCACGCGCGACCTCAATTTCCGGGGAGATAATGACATCAATCGGCAATTGATCCCTGGCAAACAGATTGGACCACATCGGGTTCAAATAGCTCTGTTGCCGGATCCGAGCGATCTTGGTCGGCACGTTAAACAAGGTATGGGCCACCTGACAGGCGATCATATTCACCTCGTCGGTGAAGGTAACCGCGATCAGCATATTGGCATCCCGCGCCCCTGCCCGTTCCAGGACATCGGGATGCGAGGCATGGCCGACAAAGGCCTGAACATCCAGTTGATCGTTAATCTTACCAATCAATTCGGGGGATTGATCAACAACGGTTACATCGTTGTCTTCCCCGGACAGATATCTGGCAATATGGAAACCGACCTGGCCGGCACCACAAATGACAACCTTCATATTCAGGCTCCCTTGCGCAGTTTCCGGTCCCGGACGGGGACCGTGAAAGGCGACTTATTCCTTGTCATCCAACCGACCGCGATTGGCACCGGCAACGCCCAGCCCCTTCAGCTTCCGGTGCAAAGCGGCGCGGTCCATGCCGACAAACTCTGCCGTGCGCGAAATATTGCCGCCAAACCGGGCCAGATGAAAGACCAGATATTCCCGTTCAAACGCTTCGCGTGCTTCGCGCAATGGCAGGCTCATCACCTCTGGTGCATGATCCCACCGCGATGCGGTTCCCGCAGCGGCCCCTATTGCCTGTCCGACCGCTTCTGCATGAATATGATCCTGCGATCCGCCCGGCGCCATCAGCAATAAACGCTCCATGACATTAGATAATTCCCAGACATTGCCAGGCCAATCATGCCCCTGTAGGGCCGTCAATGCATCCGCGCCCAAAATGCGGGGTGATCGGCTTTTCGCAGCGGCGGAGCGTTCCATCAAATGCACCGCCAGCAACGGAATATCTTCCCGTCGGTCACTCAACGGAGGCGCATGAATCGGAACCACATTCAGGCGATAGAACAAATCCTCGCGAAACTTTCCTTCCGCAATCAGCGCCTGAAGGTCACGGGTTGTGGTGGCTAGAACTCGGGAATTCACCTCTACCACAGTATCACCGCCAATGCGCTGAAACCGTCTATTGTGCAGAACCCTAACCATTTTTAGCTGGGTTGCCATATCCATATCGGCGACTTCGTCCAACAACAGTGTTCCGCCATGGGCTTCTTCCAGCACGCCAATCCGCCGGGGGTGTGATTTCGTCGCCTCGATCCCAAACAGCGCTTGTTCAAGCGTATCTTCGCTGAGCGTCGCACAGGTCAATACGACGAAACGGCCATTCTTGCGCAGGGATCGACTGTGCAGCATGCGGGCAATCGCCCCCTTGCCGCTGCCGGGCGGGCCGGAAATCAGAACACGGCTATCGGTCTGGGCCACTTTCTCAACGGCGCGCCGTACCTCTGCTATCGCGGAAGACTTCCCAACCAGGTCATCCAGCATCGCGTAAGGCGAGAGTTTGCGCAGCGATTCATTTTCATGCTTCAGGCGCGATTCTGTCAGGGCCCGTTCGATAGTCAGCAGCAACACATCAGTCTTGAACGGTTTAGAGATGAAATCATACGCGCCCTTTTTGGTGGCGGACACGGCCATATCGAATGTGCCATGACCGCTGATCATCACCACGGGAAGGCCGGGATGGTCGCGATGTACAATTTCCAGTATTTGAATGCCGTCATATTCGGAATTGGCCAACCAGACATCCAGAATCATCAGCGATGGCTGGCGATTGGCAACCGCTGCTAAGGCTTCCGCAGAATTCGACGCGCTGCGGGTTTGATAGCCTTCATCTTCCAGAATCCCGGATATCTGGGTCCGAATATCGGTTTCATCATCAACAATCAGTATATCATAAGCCATCGGTTACAGACCCTTTGGAGGACTGGTTTGAGGATGCCGGCGACGAGTTTTCGGACTCTGATGGTTCCGAAGGATCATCGGAAGACTCTTTCTGATCCAAGTCTTTTATCATCGGTAGGATCATTGTGATCAAGGCCCCCTGTTCCGGAGCGTCGTCCAGACTTAAACTTCCGCCGTGATCTTCCATGATCTTTTTTACGATCGCCAACCCAAGACCAGTCCCCTTCTTGCGGGTCGTGACGTAAGGTTCCGTCAGGCGTTCGCGTTGTTCCGTCGGCAGTCCCTTCCCATTATCCTGTATCGCGATGCGAACATGCCCGTCCTCAGCCTGGATGGAAAGAGCTATGCGTCCCTTATCTTGCGTCGATTCGTCTTCGCCGCGAGCTTTCGCCGCTTCAAAGCGCCCTTCAATCGCATCATGGGCATTTTGCAGCAGATTCGTCAGGACCTGGCTTAATTGCCGTCCGTCACAGCGCAGAATAAGCGGCGTGCTGGGGCCGTCAAAACTATACTCAACATCAGAATTCGCACTGCGTTGCAGGAACAGGCTTTGGCGACAGATATCGACAATATCCTGATTGCGCATCGATGGTGCTGGCATCCGCGCGAAGGAAGAAAACTCATCCACCATGCGCCCAATGTCATCCACCTGACGGACAATTGTGTCGATACAGCCTTCAAAGATCGCCGGATCGGTCGTTATCTCTTTCAGATACTTCCGCTTTAATCGTTCGGCGGACAGTTGGATGGGGGTCAGCGGGTTTTTGATCTCATGGGCGATACGGCGTGCAACATCGGCCCATGCGGCCTTTCGCTGGGCGGAGACAAGCGGTGACACATCATCGAATGTCGCAACATACCCCTGCAATTGCCCTGCTTCGCGCTCCACAACGATCCGCACGAACAGGGTGCGGGTTTCACCATGAGCATTCAGTTTGATTTGCGCCTCCACCGGGCGCCCCACACTGGCCAGGCGCGCGGAGTCCAGGGCTGCATGCAATTCGGGCAGAATATCGGTCAGTCGCTCCCCAATCAGGCTTTCCGGCTCCATGCCCAATAATTCCGTTGCCCGGCGATTGGGCAGGTCAATGCGGCCTTGACGGTCCAGACCGATCACACCGGCACTGACCCCAGCCAAAACAGCCTCAGAAAACCGACGCCGACCATCGATCTGGCGATTGGCTTCCATCAGCTCTTCGCGCTGCGAATATAACTGAGACGTCATGCGGTTGAAGGCCCGGCTGAGCAGCGCCAATTCATCATCGCCTTCGGATTCCACAACACGGGCATCCAGATCCCCTGCCCGCACTTTTTCTGTTGCACCGATCAAAGCACTGATGGGCGCGGAAAGCTGCGTCGCCAATGTCAGACCGATCCAAATCGCTGATAACAGCAAAAGCAAGGCAACCACCAGAAAGGCCAGGGCAAAGGATAACTGAATATCACTGCGTTGGGATTCCAACAGTTCAAACTGTGCCGCCGCGCCGCGCACCTGTTCAATGCGGGAAATTACCTGCGGGTCGACCAATCGACCGATAAACAGATAACTATCGGTAAAGGCATCCAGCTTCAACAAGGCCCGAACCCGATCATCCGCGCCGCCGGTGATCACAACAATATCCCCATTGGCCGCCGCCTGAAGATCCTGCGCAGCAACTGGCTCATATTCCAGCAATAGGGTCAGCCCGGCCCGTGCCAACACTTCCCGGGACGTTCCCTGAAAGATAATAGCCTCGGTCAGATCCCGAACGCGCAGTTGAATTTCCAACGTGCGATTCAAAACTGCGTTGTTCAACTGTAACTGACGGGCATCCCTGTTCAGATCGCGCGCCATGCGCAGGGCATCCGTGCGGATATTATTGCGATGCTCAATCAGATAGGATTCAGCCACCGCCCGGCTCTCAGTGACAGCGGTGCGCACCCGCTCGCTGAACCAGGTTTCAATCCCCAGATCAAAAAACATCAGAGAGAAGGTGGAGACGATGATGGCTGGCGTGACCGATAAGGCGGCAAACAAAGCGACCAGCCGTACATGCAGGCGCGACCCAGCCGATCCCCGTCGTCGATCGGACCACAGTGCAACAATGCGCCTGGCCACGACAAATCCCAGCAACAGCATGATGATCAAATCGATATAGATCATCACCACCAGGGTACTGGGACCGGCACCCAACGGCGTGGCCCCGGTAAAGGCAGCATAGGTCCCAAAACCGGCAAGAACCGCTGCAGACATCAATGCGATACCAAACAGGCGTGTCACCCGCTTTGAGGAAGACAGACGGCGCATCATAGCCTTCAACTGCTCCGTCCAGGAGCCAGAGGCAGCTTGCTTTGGGTGAGACTCGTCAGATTCCGGCATGGTCATCGCCAAGCAGGTTTAGCACAATTAGGCGGCCTGTCTGCAAGCGGAGTCTGCGCGCGCGACTGCGAAGCTGTCATGCATCCTTGCCACCGCGAACGACAGAGATATCCAAATCCCGAATTTTCTTACGCAGAGTGTTTCGGTTCAGGCCTAGCAACTCTGCGGTTCTGACCTGATTGCCACGGGTCGCATGCAAACTGATTTCGATTAAAGGGCGCTCAATCTCGCGCAAGATACGGGCATGCAGGCCGGCCGCTGGCAATTGATCGCCATGTGTGTCGAAATAAACTGTCAGATGGCGATGAACGGCATCCGACAGGCTTTCCGACCCCGGGTCTTGTGCCTCTTGTGGCCCGGTGAAACTGGGGGCTTCGCCCAATTCCGCCTCGATAATTTCCTGATCAATGCGATCCTGTGCGTATAGGGCCCCCAGGCGGCGTACCAGATTCTCCAGTTCGCGCACATTGCCCGGCCAGCGATGGCGCATCAGACGCTCCATTGACGCCTCTGTCAGGGTCTTCAGGGGCAGCCCCGATTCCGCAGCGCTGATCAGAAAATGCCGCACCAGATCGGGCACATCTTCGCGACGCTCCCTCAACGGCGGCAATCGAATGGGCACAACATTCAATCGATAATACAAATCTTCCCGGAACAGGCCTTGAGAGACCAGTTGACGCAAATCCCGGTGCGTTGCGGTGACGATCCGGACATCCGTCTTGATCGGATTGCGCCCGCCGACCATGGTGTATTCACTCTCTTGCAGCACCCGCAGCAACCGCGTTTGGGCTTCCAGCGGCATATCGCCGATTTCGTCCAGGAACAGGGTCCCCCCCTCTGCCAGCTCAAACCGCCCGGACTTCCGCTGTGTTGCGCCTGTAAAGGCACCGCGCTCATGCCCGAACAGTTCGCTTTCGATCAGGTCACGGGGAATGGCTGCCATATTGACCGCCACAAATGGTCCATTCTTGCGGCGGGAGAAATCGTGCAAGGCACGGGCGACCAGTTCCTTGCCGGTGCCGGATTCGCCACTGATCAGCACCGACAGGTCCGTACCCGTCAGTCGCGCGATCACGCGATACACATCCTGCATCGCCGCCGACCGCCCGATCAGCGGCATCGGCTCTTCTTCCGAATCATTGGGCGCGATATCGCCTGGATCGCTGACCTGGGACTTCAGGGCACGCCCGACTGTATCCACCAGAACCGTCAGATCGAAAGGCTTGGGCAGATATTCAAAAGCCCCGCGCTCCGTCGCCTTGACGGCGGTCAACAGGGTATTGCGCGCGCTCATCGCTATAACCCGCAGATCGGGGCGGATCTTTCGAATCTGCGGGATCAGGTCAAGACCATTGCCGTCGGGCATCACGACATCGGTTACGACCAGATTGCCCTCCCCCTCTGATACCCAACGCCACAAGGTCGCGGCATTGCCCGTGGCGCGCACTTCATAGCCCTGACGCGTCAACGCATGCGTGACAACCGTGCGGATTGCCCGGTCATCATCCGCGACAAGGATTGTTTCGCCGGCCATCGCGATTACTCCTTCCTACCGGTTTTCGGCAGCTTCTTTTCAGCCCTCAGAACAGGCAGCATCACGGAAAAGACGGTCCGTCGCGGGCGACTTTCAAAATCTATGACGCCGCCATGTTCCGATACCAGTTTCGCCACCAGCGCCAACCCCAGACCGGAGCCGCCGGATTTCGTTGTGATAAAGGGATCAAACAGATGCGGGCGCAAATCATCGGTTATGCCGTTGCCATTGTCCCGGACTGACACCACCAGGGGCAGATGCATCGGGGCGTCCAGGCCAGGAACTGCCAGACGAACGCCATGGCGATAGGCGGTTGATACAGTGATTTCAGGATCGCCCGGCGACCCTTCTGCCGCCGCTTCTGCCGCATTCTTTACCAGATTAAGGAATATCTGCACCAGTTGATCCCTGTCCCCCAAAATCGGAGGCAGCGAGGGATCGTAGTTGGAAATCAGCCGCATTCCCTTGCCAAAGCCATTGCGGGCAATTTCCAGCACACGGTCCAGCACCTGATGGATGTTGACCGGTTCACGGATTAAATGCGGGCGGTCGGAGAATATCTCCATCCGATCCAGCAATTTCACGATCCGGTCGGTTTCTTCGGTGATCAGAATGGTCAGCTGGCGGTCTTCGGCGGGTACCATGCTTTCCAGCAATTGCGCCGCGCCGCGAATGCCAGACAGCGGGTTTTTGACCTCATGCGCCAACATCGCGGCCAATGCGGTGACAGAACGTGCCGCCCCCCGTTGCGTCATGGCATGGTCAATCTTGCCCGCGATGGAATGTTCCTTGACCGTGATGACGATGCAATCCCGCCGATCTGCCAAGGGGGCCGCATCAACGGTAACCGTATGCGCCCCAAGGCGCGGCGTGGACAGCCGGACACCGTGCACGGTCATGGAACTGCCAACCCGCCGGGCACGATCAACGACTGCCAGGATCGGGCTGTCATGGGGGATCAAATCCTGCAGATTGACGCCAACCAGCATCGTTTCCGACCCTTGCAGGAAATTCTGACCGGCAGCGTTCAGAAAGACGACATCGTTATGTTCGTCGACAACAATGATCGGATCTGGAATGGAATCGATAACACTGTCAGCGCCAGGACGCGCTGGGCCACCCCCAAAGGTATTTTTGATCGCATTCAACACTAAGCGGCCTCCCCCAGACACTCTTGCTCTGTTTCAAAGGCGGTCCGAATGATCGCCTGTACGGCCCTGTAATCTTCCGCAGCCATGGCCTGGGACCGAAAGGCGGCCGCCCCGCCCAATCCCGCAATTGACCATGCGATATGCTTGCGGGCGATGCGCAATCCAATATCGATGCCGTGGTGGCTCAAAATACCGTCCAGATGCCGCAACAGAATATCACGCCGGTGGGCAGATGATGGCTCCGCCTTTACAACACCGTCGCGCAGATAGGTGATGGCGTGTCCCGGAAACCAGGGGCGCCCCTGCGCGCCGCGACCGATCATGACTCCATCCGCACCAGAGGCCGTCAGACAGGCATCGATGTCGGCAAAGCTCTTTATGTCCCCATTGGCGATTACCGGAATGGTGACTGCGGCCTTGACCGTCCGGATAAAGGACCAATCCGCGCTGCCGGTATATTTCTGTTCCCGGGTGCGCCCATGAACCGTGACCAGTTGAACGCCTGCATTCTCAGCCCGCCTGGCGAAGTCGGGCGCATTGCGGCATTCCTGATCCCAGCCGGTCCGCATCTTTATCGTGACGGGTGCGTCAATAGCAGCCACCACAGCGTCAACAATCGCCAGGGCCTGATCCAGGTCGCGCATCAGGGCAGATCCGCACAGCTTGCGTGTCACCTTTTTAGCGGGGCATCCAAAATTCAGATCAATGATATCGGCGCCTAAATCCGTGCACAGGCGCGCGGCCTCCGCCATGATTGCCGGATCATGGCCGGCCAATTGGACGATATGCGGGCCTGCCCCGCTACCGGCGCGCGCACGCTTCAATGTGCCGCGCGTTTCACGGATGGCTTCACCGCTGGCAATCATTTCAGAAACGACGGCTTGCGCGCCCAGTTCCTGGGCCACGGTCCGAAAAGGAAGGTCTGTCACGCCCGACATAGGCGCCAGATAAACCGGCGTCTCAATGCGGTGGGGGCCGACAGACAACCCTGAAAGCGTGCTGCTGTTTTTCTGTGCAGTCACAATGAACGCCCATTCTTTAGGCAGTTACGGATCGTGGGTTTTAACGTGGATTAAATGGTCTTACCAGACAATTTACGCAAAATTGTAGGATATGCGTCGATTTATCCGGACAAAACGTCGGTGACGAACTTCACGCCGGGATAGGCCAAAGTCACCAACAGATACGCCATCATGACAAATTGGGACGCGCGCCGCCCCCGCAATCCACTATAGCGTTGCAGGATCAACAACACGCCAATCACAACAAAGGCGGCAAAAGTCAGGACAGTTTTGTGATCCGGTTCTAGCAAACGTTGTCCATGTTCCACATGAATTGCGATGCCCGTGACCAGACCCAGTCCCAGCACACCCTCGCAGGTTGCCATAAGGCGGTCTTGCAGGCTTTCACCTTCCGCAACGGATGGCAAAGCCGACGCGACCGCGCCGCTGCGTTTTGCCTTCAAGGCACGTTCCTTAATGAACACCGCCAGGGCCGCAACCGCAGCCAGGGTCAACAGCGCATAAGTCATGACCGCGACGATGATATGAACGATCACCCAGATATCAGGCGGTTGGGCAAGGCTGTGGTCCCCCCGATTTGACAGAATCGCAAAGCCAATCAGAAAAGCGAGATAGGGCAGCGCCAGAACGATCAGACGGCGCGCCGCCTCCAGCCGCAGGGCCAGTGTCATCAGCAAGGTCAGTGTGGTCGCAACCGAAACCCAGATCGTGAAGGAAAAATCCGTGCGCCACCCTGCCTGTAACACCCCAAAGCACCAAACCGCCGGACCAAGCACTGCAAGCCCAATTACCGCCCAATACACAGTATTACGCGGCCAGTCCCGGACCGATGCCCATATAGCAGGACCCAGGCAACACAGAGCGATGATTTGAAAGACGGGCGACTCTATTATCATGGTGGGGTATATAGCATCCAGCGCGCCTGCCTGAAACGACAATCCTAAGACATCTGTGTCGCACCACATATGCCTGAAAATGAATTGGAAACCTGCTTATGCCTTCTGAGACAGCGCCTAGAGCAGATTGCACTTTTCACGCTGTGATCGTCGCTGCGGGTCAGGGACTGCGTGTTGGCGGCACCCTCCCCAAGCAGTATCGCCCCCTGGCTGGCGTTCCTGTTTTGCGCAGAACGATTGATCAATTTCGCACCCATCCCGGCCTGGGTAAAATCATTGTCGTCATTGGCGAGGGACAGGAAGCATTATGCGCCCAGTCCCTGGCTGGCCTCCCTGATATTCAAATCCAGCACGGTGGAAACACAAGACAGTCCAGTGTTTTAAAAGGGTTAGAGGCATTGTCTCATGTAATGTTTCCGTCCAATCTGGTCCTGATCCACGACGCTGCGCGACCCTTTGTCAGCCATTCGCTAATGGATCGGGTGATCGCAGCAACGGTGCAGGTGGGCGCTGCAATTCCCGCCCTGCCTGTAATCGATACGCTGAAACAATCACAGAACGGTCAGACGATACAGGCAACAGTATCAAGACAGGGATTGTATCGCGCGCAAACACCTCAGGGGTTTCACCTAGAAACCATCTTAGACCTGCACCGCGCCGCACAGAATGGACCAGAAGCAACCGATGACGCCGCCCTGGTGGAACTGGCAGGCGGTGCGGTACAGTTGGTAGAGGGGGATGCTGCCAATGTTAAGCTGACGACAGAGCGCGACTTTCAGGAGGCCGAACAGAAAATGGCATCATTAATGGAAGCCCGAACCGGCACCGGCTTTGACGTGCATCGATTTGAACCCGGTGATGCTGTGTGGTTATGTGGTGTCAGGATTCCCCATTCACAGCAATTGAAAGGGCACAGTGATGCCGATGTCGGCCTGCATGCGATCACAGACGCCCTGCTGGGGGCAATTGCACAAGGTGATATAGGCGACCACTTCCCCCCCAGTGATCCACAATGGCGCGGGGCGGCATCCGACCAGTTTCTGCGCCATGCCGCCATGCTGGTTGCCCAATCCGGCGGGCGCATCCTGCATATCGATGCGACCCTGATCTGTGAAGCGCCGCGCATTGGTCCCCATCGACAGGCCATGCGGGAACGAATTGCGGATATCCTGCACCTGTCGCTGGACCGCGTATCTGTGAAAGCCACGACAACAGAAAAGCTGGGATTCACGGGGCGCGGGGAAGGCATTGCCTGTCAAGCCGTCGCCACGGTTTCTTTAATGCCCAAAGAGGATGTTTCATGAGCCCTGCACTCCTGATCGCTACCTGGTTTGGCAGCGGCTTGTTAAAGCCCGCCCCCGGAACATGGGGCAGCCTGGCTGCCATTCCCTTTGCCTGGGCCATCGTTCATTTTGGCGAAAGCTGGTTTCTGCTGCCTGCCGCTGTGATCCTGTTTCCCATTGGGGTTTGGGCCGCAAATGAATATGACAAGGTGAAAGGATCCCACGATGCCTCTGAAATTGTAGTGGATGAAGTAGTCGCCGTCTGGATCACGCTGGCCTTCGTTCCCTTCACCTGGCAGCATGTCCTGGCCGGGTTTCTGTTGTTCCGGTTCTTTGATATTCTGAAACCCTGGCCGATCAGCTGGGCAGATCGTCAGGTTTCCGGCGGATTTGGGGTCATGATAGACGATGTTATCGCCAGCTTTTACGCCGTGGCGTGCTTGTTTGGCCTGGGGTTCCTCATAACTTGGATCGATACTTTATGATGGATTCGGAACTATATGATATCGCGGAAGAAACTTTAGATCGACTTCGGGCCTCATCCTATATGATTGCCACAGCAGAATCCTGTACGGGTGGGATGATTGGCGCGGTCTTGACCGCTGTTCCGGGATCGTCTGACGTCGTGGATCGTGGTTTCATCACCTATACCAATAGTGCAAAGACAGAAATGCTGGGCGTGGATGCGGCCCTGTTGGGTCCGGGTGGGCCCGGCGCTGTTTCCAAGCCTGTTGCGCAACAGATGGCGGAAGGGGCCCTCTCCCGCTGTCAGGCACAGATTGCCATTGCGGTCACAGGTGTTGCTGGCCCCGGTGCCTCAGAACGCAAACCGGCGGGCCTTGTCTTTATCGGGTGTGCCATGCGGGATAAACAGACGATCGTTGAGGAACATCACTTCCCAGGTGATCGCGCTGCGGTTCGGCGCGCCACGGTGCTTGCCGCCCTTGCATTAGCAGTCAGGCAGGCTTGTTAAGGGCGGGCACAACCTGCCCCGGCCCGACAAGCCGCACCAGATCGCCCAGAGGATGGCCGGTGCGACTGCCATAACGCTCCAGCTTCTCATCCCAATCATCAAATGTATCGATCAGCGCCTTGGGATGTTGCAATGGCTGCCAGGGCGTCTGTTTCAATCGCTCAACCGCATCCGCTAAGGGTGCCAGGGTCGTGTCTTCGATAGGTCGATCCAACATCGACAGCTTATCGCCATGCAACGCGAAGGCTGCCAGAAGGATGCCGGACGTTTCCGCCGCCCGTCCCCCGTTTGAAAAGGTAAAGCTGACCTGATCAAACAGCACCGTGCGCACGCGTCCTTCCAACAGCAGACACAATTTGACTGCGTCCTCCGCATCCCGCAGTGCATGATCACGGCGCGTATAAAACAATATATGCTGGACCTTCAGCAGGCTGTCGCGCGACAGGCTTTCCAAAATCCGCTGACTGGCGTGATAGGTCTCGTAAGCGCTGGGCCGGGCCAGGCGATGCAGGCGCACCGTTTCCGTGCTGCCATCGGTTTCGGTCTCAACGCCAGCCTGAAACAGGGCGCGCTCCAGGGCTTCCAATGTGCTGGCCCTTGGGTCCCCGATACCACGCTCGATATTGTTCAGGGTCGCCAGAGAGACCCCTGCCGCCTTGGCAAGTTCGCTCTGTTTGATGTTTAACAGTGACCGACCGGCCCGGATCTGCGCCGTTGTGATCACCGGCATCCCTCCCACACTGCGTCGAAACTAGGGATAATCCCTAGTTTAATGTGTATGAGATACATGACTCGGCGAAAGGCCACAAGATATCGCATGGCACTAGAATTCTGGGCGCAAGTTTCGCTGTTGGTCTATCCGGGCCATCATGAACAGAAATCGTGACTTACTACAATAGCAGTTTCTTGTTCATGGCGATGGCGTGACGCCCCCTGTAGAAACTACGATTGTGGGCCATACAAATCTTTAGCGCGGGATTCGAAGGCTGAGACCATGCGCCGAACAGCTTCGGTGAAAACCAGCCCTATCATTGCCTGCAACAGTTTAGACCGAAACTCAAAATCCACATGAAACTCGACAATGCAGCCATCCGAATCGGGTTTCTCTATAAATTTCCAGCTGTTATCCAGATACTTGAAAGGACCGTCTTCATAGGCGGTCTTAATCAACATGGCATCACGATCCAGCGTGACCCGGCTGGTAAACCGTTCGGTCACCCCTTTAAACCCAATCACAAGATCCGCAATCAACAGGGTATCTGATTGACTGCGTATGCGGGCAGCGCGACACCAGGGCAGGAATTCAGGATAACGTCCGACATCCGCGACCAGGGAATACATATCCTCAGCGCGATATGGCAGGCTGCGTTTCTCAGCATGTCTTGGCATAGAGTTAAGGGCGCTCTGAATATTGGATTGTCATTGAATTTGGCTGAAGCACGTGACACGCGCTATTCAGCGGCATGAGGAGCCCCCGCCGCCAGCTTTGCCTCCCGTGCCGCCCGCAGACGCTGGAAATCATCACCCGCATGATAGCTGGATCGCGTCAATGGCGAGGACGAAACCATCAGGAACCCCTTTGCACGCGCCATCGTGGCATAGGCCGCAAATTCATCTGGCGTCACAAACCGGTCCAGGGCGGCATGTTTCAAAGTCGGCTGCAGATATTGACCAATCGTCAGGAAATCGACATCCGCTGCCCGATAGTCATCCATCACTTGCTGGACCTCAATTTTCGTTTCGCCTAATCCAACCATCAGGCCGGATTTTGTGAATATCGATGGATCCATCTCCTTCACTTCCGAGAGCAGCTGCAAGGAGGTGAAATACCGCGCGCCGGGACGGATTGTCGGATACAGCCGCGGCACAGTTTCAAGATTGTGATTAAAGACATCGGGGCGCGCCGCTACGACAACGTCCAGGGCCCCCTTCTTGCCCTTGAAGTCCGGCGTCAGGATTTCAATTGTCGTGCCGGGGGTTCTCTCCCGAATGGCAAGAATGGTTTGTGCGAAATGTTCCGCGCCGCCATCCGCCAGATCATCGCGGTCTACCGACGTGATGACGACATGTTCCAGGCCCAGTTTTTCGACTGCATCGGCCACCCGGTATGGTTCAAACACATCCAGGCTGTTTGGGCGTCCCGTGCTGACATTGCAAAACGCGCAGGCACGGGTGCAAATTTCCCCCATGATCATGAAGGTCGCATGTTTCTTGGCCCAGCATTCTCCAATATTCGGGCATGAGGCTTCTTGACAGACCGTGACCAGCTTGTGGTCCTCAACGATCTTGCGGGTCGCCTGATATTCCTTGCTGACCGGCGCTTTTACCCGAATCCAATCGGGCTTGCGTTGAATGGGATTATCCGGCCGATTGCGCTTTTCTGGGTGGCGCAGGGCTGCGGCTGATTTTTCTATTGGCTCACTCATGCGAAACACGCCTTTCTCAGCGGATCATGATGCCTCACAAACTGAGGAGTCACACCGGTTGGGTCAAGCCTGTGCCGCAATAAAGTAGGAAAAACAGATGATATTTAGAGAATAAAATTAGATTTAAGCGCAACAGCCCATCATTGGTGGCGCATTAAGGATTGCGAACCACAATACCATGATAGCCGCTGTTATTTTCAATTGCGGAATTGGCGACCAATTGGATGATTTCATTCAATGTTTTTGCATCATGTCCGGGATCACTGGGGTCAAGCGAAAGGTCCGTCACAACGATCATCAGATGACGCCAACGATTGTTTTCATACACCAGTTCTCGACGAACTTCCGCGATATGCGGATGCTCGGTGGCTTTCATCGTTCCGGCCCCTCTCTCAACAATATCCATTGCTTTGTCTACCCCTATTGACCTGAGTGTACACGTGCCACAGAACCGCGCAACAGAGAAGACAAAACATCTAAAATTTTATTTAATTTTTAATTAATTACTCTGTGAATTTATGGGGAATGCCCTGATCGGATTTTCCACATAAAAAACAGATAGATAAAACTACATATGAATGACCTTCCCATATGCGTCCAAAACGGATTCATGCATCATTTCACTCAATGTGGGATGCGGGAAGACCGTATGCATCAAGTCCTCCTCTGTCGTCTCCAGGGTTTTTGCGACCGAATAGCCCTGGATTAATTCGGTCACTTCCGCGCCGATCATATGGGCACCCAATAGCTCCCCAGTCTTTGCATCGAACACAGTCTTGACCAGGCCTTCAGGTTCCCCCAGTGCAATCGCCTTCCCATTGCCGATAAAGCTGAACCGGCCGACCTTGACATCATGGCCTGCCGCCTTTGCCTTTTCTTCGGTAAGACCGATAGAGGCCACTTGTGGATGGCAATAGGTGCAGCCAGGAATTCGCTCCACTGCCAGGGGATGGACGCCCTTCAGACCGGCAATTTTCTCAATGCAGATCACGCCTTCATGCTCCGCCTTATGGGCAAGCCAGGGCGGGCCTGTCAGATCCCCGATGGCATACACACCAGGTTCATCGGTTTCAGACCATTCATTGGTTTGAATATGGGTTTTGTCGACTTTGATCTTGGTGCCTTCCAGACCGATATCTTCGACATTGCCAACGATACCAACCGCTGAAATCACACGATCGACAGTGATTTCCTGGGTCTTGCCCTTCTGTTCGACGACACAGGTCACCGAATCCTTACCGCGCTTCAACTCTTTGACCGATGCGCCAGCCAGGATTTTCATCCCCTGCTTTTCAAAGGCTTTCTTGGCAAAGGCGGAAATTTCGGCATCCTCTACCGGAAGCACCCGGTCCATCACTTCGACAACCGTGGTTTCCGCGCCCAGCGTATTAAAGAAGCTGGCAAATTCGATCCCGATTGCGCCAGATCCAATGACCAGCAGCTTCTTGGGCATGGTATCGGGCACAAGCGCATCCTTATAGGTCCAGACCAGCTTATGATCTGCCTCCAGCCCCGGCAGTTCCCGGGCACGGGCACCGGTTGCCAGGATGACATGCTTTCCAGTCAGTTCCGTCACGGCCTTGCCATCCTTCGTGACCGCCACTTTGCGGGCCCCCTTGGATCCGCCGGCCAGTTTGCCCCAGCCATCGATCACGGTAACCTTGTTCTTTTTCAACAGATGGCCGACACCCTGATTCAACTGTTTGGAAACACCTCGGCTGCGCTTGACCACGGCATCCAGGTCAAAGCCTGGATTGTCACAGCTTAAGCCATAATCCTTGGCCTTCTTCATGTAATGATAGATTTCCGCAGAGCGCAGCAGTGCCTTGGTCGGGATACAGCCCCAATTCAGACAGATACCGCCCAGATGGTTGGCTTCCACCACGGCGACCTTCATGCCCAGCTGTGCCGCACGGATCGCCGCGACATAGCCACCCGGACCACCCCCAACAATCACAACATCAAAATTGGTATCCGCCATTAGGGGCCTCCGTTCACAGCATCAGGGCGATCGGGTCTTCGATCAGCGCTTTAAGTTCTTTCACCAGGGCCGCACCAGTCGCCCCATCAATGCAGCGATGGTCGACCGCCAGGCTGAGCGACATCACAGTGGCCATGCCCAGCGCACCATCCTTCACGACAGGGCGTTGCTCCCCTGCCCCGACGGACAGAATGCCGCCCTGAGGTGGATTGATGATGGAGGTAAAGGTCTTCACTCCGAACATGCCCAGATTGGAAATCGTAAACGTGCCGCCCTGATATTCTTCCGGGGACAGTTTCCCGTCGCGGGCCTTGGCAGCCAATGATTTGGCTTCCTTGGAGATCGTTGCCAGACCTTTAGAGGCGCAATCCTTGATGATCGGTGTGATCAGTCCACCGTCTATGGCAACCGCCATTGCCATATCGACCTTTTCGAACTTCAGGATCGCGCTGTCGGTATAGGCGACATTGCAATCCGGCACACGGGTCAGGGCCAGCGCCGTCGCCTTGATGACGAAATCATTGACGGAAATCTTGTAGTCCGCCCCGTCCCGCTCGTTCAACTGCTTGCGCATCGCCAACAGCTTGTCGATTTCGACATCCACCTGCAGGGTGAAATGCGGAATATCACGGGCCGATTCTGTCAGGCGCTTGGCAATGGTCTTGCGCATATTGGAATGCGGGACAGCCTCTGCCTCCGGCAGCATCTTGAAGATCGGATCATCCGCTGAGGGCACCGCCGCCGCCGGGGCCGCTGCTTTCGCCGCTGCCGGGGCTGCTGCTTTGGGCGCATCTGCCGGCGCCGTGTCGGATGCGGCGGTCGCCTTCCCAGTACCAGACGACAAGGCGTCTTCAATATCACGCTTCACAATGCGACCATGGGGGCCTGACCCGGACAGTTTCGCCAGGTCCAGCCCTTCATTTTCCGCCATACGCCGCGCCAGGGGGGAGGCAAATATGCGATCCCCAGAGGATGCGGCTGGCTTTTCGGCTGGCTTCTCGGCAGGCTTCTCGGGTGCGGGTTCGGCTTTCGATGCAGGCTTTTCAGCCGCCTTTTCCGTCTTTGCCGGTTCGGACCCTTTCGCAGCCGCAGCCTCCGGCTTGGAATCGCCTACAGACGCAATCGCGGTTTCAACGTCTTCGCCTTCTTCGGCCAGAATCGCGATGGGTTCATTGACCGCGACACCCTCAGTACCGCCTTCAATCAGAATCTTGGCGATAATGCCTTCATCGACGGCTTCAAACTCCATCGTTGCCTTATCGGTTTCGATTTCCGCCATCACGTCGCCGGACGCAACACTATCGCCCTCTTTCAAAAGCCATTTCGCCAATGTGCCCTCTGTCATGGTCGGCGACAGCGCCGGCATTAGGATCTTGATTGCCATTGTCGTATCCCCTTCCTGCCCTTAGCGGTAACAAACGGCGCGGGCCGCCTGGACGATGTGATCAGCCTGTGGCAGCGCCAGGGCCTCAAGATTGGCAGCATAGGGCATCGGGACATCCGCACCCGCAACCCGTGCCACCGGGGCATCCAGATAGTCAAAGGCCTGTTCCATCAGCATCATGCCCAATTCCGACCCGATCCCGGCAAAGGGCCAGCCTTCTTCAACCGAAACCAATCTGTTCGTCTTCTTCACAGACTCGATAACTGTCGCGGTGTCCAGCGGGCGAATGGTGCGTAGGTCAATAACCTCCGCACTGATCCCTGCCTCTGCCAGGGTCTCCGCTGCTTCCAGGGCTTTTCCAACCATAATGGAGAAGGCCGCGATGGTGACATCCGTTCCGGACCGAACAATCTTTGCCTTGCCCAACGGAACCGTCCAATCATCGGTGTCCGGCACATCAAAGGTCTTGCCATACAGGATCTCGTTTTCCAGGAAGATCACCGGGTTCGGATCGCGGATCGCAGATTTCAGCAACCCTTTCGCATCCGCCGCGCTGTAGGGCGATACGACCTTTAAGCCCGGACAATGGGCATACCAGCTGGCATAGCATTGGGAATGCTGGGCACCGACCCGCGCCGCAGCCCCGTTCGGGCCCCGGAACACGATGGGTGCCCCCATCTGACCACCCGACATATACAAGGTCTTCGCCGCAGAATTGATGATCTGGTCCATCGCCTGCATGGCAAAGTTAAAGGTCATGAATTCGACAATCGGCCGCAACCCTGTAAAGGCCGCCCCGACGCCCAGACCGGCAAAGCCGTGTTCGGTAATCGGCGTATCGATCACACGCTTGTCGCCAAACTCATCCAGCAGACCCTGAGAAATCTTATAGGCCCCCTGATACTGGGCGACTTCTTCCCCCATCAGGAACACCCGGCCGTCGCGGCGCATTTCTTCGGCCATGGCATCGCGCAACGCCTCGCGCACGGTTTGGGATTTCATCGCACCATCCCATTCCGGCTCGGGCTCAGGCGCTTCAGCCGCCTTGGGTGCAGCAGGTGCCTTCTCGGCCGGGGCCTCTTCCTTGCTGGACTGTGACTTCTTTTCCGCCGGCGCAGACTCAGCCTCCTTTGCCGCATCCTCTGCAGCGCTGGCGTCTTCGCCCTCTTCCAACAGGATCGCGATGGGTTCGTTGACGGCAACGCCTTCGGTGCCTTCCGGAACCAGGATTTTGCCGATCACGCCCTCGTCGGTCGCCTCGAATTCCATCGTCGCCTTGTCGGTTTCAATTTCTGCCATCACATCACCGGCAGCAACGGTATCGCCTTCTTTCACAATCCATTTCGCCAGGGTGCCCTCGGTCATTGTGGGCGACAGCGCCGGCATCAGCAGTTGAATAGCCATTTATTTAATATCCTTATCTGTCAGCGGTGCCTGTTCAGGCTTCCAAAAGCACGTCGGTCCACAATTCTTTCTCATCCGGCTCTGGGCTGGATTGAGCGAAATCTGCGGCATCCGACACGACGGCCTTGACCTGCTTGTCGATTTCTTTCAGGTCCTCCTCGCTGGCGTGACCATCATCGATCAATGTTGCCTTCACCCGGTCAATCGGGTCAGAGGTGGACCGCACCTTGTTGACCTCTTCCTTTGAGCGATATTTCGCCGGGTCCGACATGGAATGCCCGCGATAGCGATAGGTCTTCATTTCCAGGATATACGGTCCTTTTCCAGCACGGCAGTGTGCCACGGCCTTTTCGGCTGCCTCATGCACGGCGACCACATCCATGCCATCCACTTCATCGCCTGGAATGCCGTAAGCCTTACCACGATCATGCAGATTGGCACCCGACGCGGAAATCCGCTCTACAGAGGTTCCCATGCCATATTTATTGTTTTCAATGACATAGATTACCGGCAGCTTCCAAAGGGCGGCCATGTTGAAAGCCTCATAGACTTGGCCCTGATTCATCGCGCCATCACCGGTATAGGCCATGCAGACATTGTCTGTTTCATTGTATTTCATGGCAAAGGCGATACCGGTGCCAAGGGGAATCTGTGCACCGACGATGCCATGCCCGCCATAGAAATGCTTTTCCTTGGAGAACATGTGCATGGAACCGCCCTTGCCCTTGGAATAACCCCCTTCACGCCCCGTCAATTCTGCCATGACGCCCTTCGGATCCATGCCACAGGCCAGCATGTGACCATGATCCCGGTACGAGGTGATAACCGCATCGCCCTCTTTTGTGGCGGCCTGCATGCCGGTCACGACAGCTTCCTGCCCGATATAGAGGTGACAAAACCCACCGATCAGACCCATGCCATACAATTGCCCCGCCTTTTCCTCAAAACGGCGGATCAGAAGCATGTTCTTATAATAATCCATCAAGTCGCTTTTGCTGGTTTTTGCCGTCTTGGCAGGTGCAGACTTAGAAGCCGCTTTGCCAGCCGCACGTTTCGCGGTCGCCTTTTTCGCCATCGGTTGTCCCCTCGTTCAGGTCTCTCACAGAGATCCAATTTACGGCGGGCCATCCGGTCAATGAACACGGAAAGCCCGACCAATTTTTTCGTTTCAAGGGCGCAACCCGTTTGATTTCAAGCCTGCCCGAAACATCCATTGGAATCGGTACTTGGTTTCAGGGGGCAAATCAATAGCCTAGGCAAATAATTGATTTACCACAATAAAGTGATACTTAACTGAATTTAAGTTGAATTGATTGAAACACACTTTTTTTGACGCAGTGCAGCATGACGCACACGTAAACCCGGTCAATAATTTGTCATGAATTTAACAGCTACGCCCCATCCACCAAATATACAAGGTCACTGCTTGGGCGCGATATGACTAGCTGTTAGGCGTCAGGAAAATGACGACTTCATTCTCATGGATTTTTTGCAGGTCCAGGCGCATCCGTTCTTCCAGCATATCCAGATCCAGACTGCGCCGATCCAACAGCCCGACACGATGCTCCAGGGTCAGGCGCTGCTCCCGCAGATTATTCAAGGCATGCTGCGCACGCTCCACTTCATTGGACACGCGCATCAGGGACAACAGACCGCGATCCCCCTGGATTGTATGATAGGCAAAGTAAACGAGAACGCACGCCCCCAAGGCCGGGAACGCGATATGGCGGAAGCGCCTATGAAGTTCATCGAATAGAGTCATAGCACACCCCTTGAATCACGGAACCGAGTCCGCGTCAATGGGCAATATTTTCAATGACTTAGTAGGAATTTTTTACCTATTTCAGTGGCATATATTGCCTATCAGAGGACCCCTGAACTCAAGCAGTGGTAGGTGAGTCATGATATGGTATATGGCGGAAAATCAGGCGCTAAAAGCAAATGCCGCGCCTTAAAGGTCAAAATTGCCGACATGGCGGTGCCTGTCGATACCCCATATGTATCCCCCCTCCCCTCTCCAAACTGCATCCCGAAACAGCGACTGCTTCTCACCAAAGCGAGTCTAAGACGGAAGATAACGCGCGCCTGTACAATCACACCTGCCACCCTGGACCCCGGATCACGTCCGGGATGACGGTATTTCAAGATAAATACTCCCTCACCCTGAGGAGCGCAGCGTCTCGAAGGGGGAGCCCGCTGGAAGAACGGACTTACAGCGCATCCTTCGAGACGGCGCTATCGCGCCTCCTCAGGATGAGAATGGTGTTTAAGGTCAGAAGTGGAATGCCATAGCCCACAACCCCCTCAGCGCCCTTTGCGCCTCCTCCGCGCTCTTTGCGGTTCATCTTTACCATCTCGTCACACCCGCGCAGGCGGGTACCCTGAGCCACACGCATAAATCGCGCCTGCCGCCCTGGACCCCGGATCACGTCCGGGGTGACGCTGATTTAGTCAAGAGAATCCTCACCCTGAGGAGCGAAGCGTCTCGAGGGGTGATCTGTCTGTAACCACCTCCCTTACAGCGCATCCTTCGAGACGGCGCTATCGCGCCTCCTCAGGATGAGAATGTAACTCATATCCCCGTCTCTCCCGCGTAGGTGGGTATCCAGAGCCACAAACATCAATCGCGCTTACCGCCCTGGACCCCGGATCACGTCCGGGGTGACGAAAAGAGTGGCGTCTCAGCGTCCTTCGCGCCTTCTCTGCGCCCTTTGCGGTTATCCTGAAAAAGGGGCCGCAGACGGTATATTTACAGATCAGCGCTGGAACGCGGATCCGTCATAAACTGCGGCTGTATCCAGCTCTTCTTCGATGCGCAGCAACTGGTTATATTTTGCCAAACGGTCGGAACGGCTGAGCGAGCCGGTTTTGATCTGGCCGCAATTGGTGGCGACCGCCAGGTCGGCAATCGTCGCATCCTCTGTCTCGCCGGACCGGTGGGACATGACGGCTGTGTATTTCGCCTTATGGGCGGTTTCGACGGCTTCCAGGGTTTCCGTCAGGGTGCCGATCTGGTTCACCTTGATCAGGATCGAATTGGCCGTTCCCTTGGCGATACCATCGCGCAGGCGTGCAGGATTGGTTACGAACAGATCATCGCCGACCAATTGACAGGATTTCCCGATCTTGTTGGTCAACAAGGCCCAGCCGTCCCAGTCATCTTCGGCCATGCCATCTTCAATCGACGCGATCGGATAGTTCGCGACCAGATTGGCCAGATAATCGACATGCTGGGCAGAGGTCAGGGTCTTGCCCTCCCCGACCATCTTGTAGGCACCGTCGATGTAATATTCGGTTGAGGCACAGTCCAGGGCCAGTACCACGTCGCGGCCGGTCTCGTAGCCTGCGGATTCAATGGCTTTCAGGATAAAGTCCAGGGCCTCTGTCGCTGACGACAGATTGGGGGCAAAACCACCCTCATCCCCGACATTCGTATTGTGACCGGCTGATTTCAGTTGCGCCTTCAGGCTTTGGAAAACTTCGGCCCCACAGCGCAGGGCTTCGGCAAAGCTGTCCTGACCGACCGGCATGATCATGAATTCCTGGATGTCGATGGGATTATCGGCATGCGCCCCACCATTGATGATGTTCATCATCGGAACCGGCAGGCGGCTGGCGAATGTGCCCCCGACATAGCGATACAGAGGCAGTGCTGCCGCAGCAGCAGCGGCCTTCGCGGTTGCCAGCGAGGCCCCCAGGATGGCATTCGCGCCCAAGCGGCTTTTCGTGGGGGAGCCATCCAGTTCAATCATCGCGCGGTCCAACAGGACTTGCTCTTCCGCTTCCATGCCCATCATCATGTCATAGAGTTCGGTGTTCACGGCTTCCAGGGCTTGCAGCACGCCCTTGCCGCCATAGCGCGACCCGCCATCGCGCAATTCATGCGCCTCATGTGCGCCAGTGGAGGCACCCGACGGCACAGCGGCCCGACCGAAGGACCCATCTTCCAGGGTCACCTCAACCTCAACGGTGGGATTGCCCCGGCTGTCCAGAATTTCGCGGCCATGTACGTCAATAATTGCGGTCATGCAGGTATCCTCCAGAAGGGCTATACGTTAAGTCGCGCGACTTATAGCGCCCAAACTTATCTGGGGCAATCGCCGGGCTGTGGTTACAAAAAGCGCCATAAGGAACGCAAGAACAGATAGACGCCAAGCAGCAGAATGACCAACAGGAAGACCGTGCGAAACTGTTCTTCCGGAATGCGCCGCCGGATCCGCATCCCAAGCGTCATTCCGATAAGGGCGGGGATGATGGCGATAGCAGAGACACCGACGACCTTGCTTGTCAGGATATCATGGTGACCAAGACCGATGATCAGGCCGATATAGGTGACCGTGAACAGGATACCCAGCGACTGAACAAAGGCATCCCGCGGTAAGTTCAGGGATTGCAGATACAGAACACCCGGCACGACGGAAGACCCGGTTATCCCGGTCACAATCCCGGTCACCGCGCCTATGATCGGTGAAATCCAGACATCATGACGCCCCGGCGGCGACAGCGTGATCGTCTTCAGGGTCAGGGCTGAATACACGATCAGAATTGTGCCCAGAAAGATCGTCAGAACATTCTGATCGACCAGGGTGAACAATCCTGTCGCCAAAGCGGTGAAGAGGGATGCAATCACCATAAGCGGCCATGTGCGACGCCAAACTTGCGTGAAATGCCCCCCCACCAGCGCCTGATACAAATTGGTCAAAACAACCGGCAGTGTGGCATAGGCCAGGGCCGTGTCCAGTCCGACGAATATCGTCGCCAAAGCGATCCCGATGGTTGGCAGGCCAAGCCCGACAATCCCTTTGGAAAATCCAGCAAGCAGGTAAATCGCCAGAATAGGGACAAGAGTTTCCAGCGAAACATCCCCCATCGGATTACGCCGACAGAGTGGCTTTGGTAATCCGGTCGTAATTCTGCAGGGTCAGCAGCAAATCTGCCATCTGGTCGATGGGCACCATGTTTGGGCCATCGGACGGCGCATTGTCCGGGTCCTGATGGGTCTCCATGAACAGGGCCGCTACGCCCACGGCCACCGCCGCACGGGCCAGGACCGGCACAAATTCGCGCTGGCCGCCGCTGGACGTGCCCTGCCCGCCTGGCTGTTGCACCGAATGGGTGGCGTCAAAGACAACGGGCATACCGGTCTGTTGCGCCATTGTCGGCAGGCTGCGGAAATCGGTGACCAGCGTGTTATAGCCAAAACTTGCGCCGCGTTCGGTCACCAGAACATTGGAATTGCCGCTGTCGACCAGTTTGGCGACGACATTTTTCATATCCCAGGGGGCCAGGAACTGACCTTTTTTCACATTCACCACCCGCCCGGTTTGCGCCGCCGCGATCAGCAGATCGGTCTGGCGGCACAGGAAGGCTGGGATTTGCAGGACATCGACGACATCGGCTACGACCGCACAATGATCCCGCTCATGAACATCGGTCAGCACGGGAATTTTATAGGTGTCTTTGACTTCCTGAAACACCGCCAGCGCCTTATCCAGACCCATGCCGCGCTGACCCTTCAGGGAGGTGCGGTTCGCCTTGTCATAGCTGGTCTTATAGATCAGGGAAATCCCAAGACCGTCACAGATTTCTTTCAGTTGGCCGCTCATATCCATCGCATGATCGCGGCTTTCCATCTGACAGGGCCCGGCGATCAGCACGAACGGCTTGTGATTGGCAATTTCGATCTGGCCAAGCGTGACGGTATGCTGCTGCATCTGAACGATCCTTGATAAGACGGGGCTGCGATCAGACCAAACGGCTGGTCTTCACGGCGGCCTCAATGAAGCCCGCAAACAGGGGGTGCGGCTCGAACGGCTTTGACTTCAGTTCCGGATGGAATTGAACGCCGATGAACCAGGGATGATCTTCCCGCTCCACGATTTCCGGTAAAATGCCATCTGGGGACATGCCCGTGAACTTCAAGCCAACCGCTTCCAGTTTTTCACGATAGCCGACATTCACTTCATAACGATGACGGTGGCGCTCATAGATTTGACGCTCGCCATAAATTTCCTGTGTCTTCGATCCCGGCTCCAGAATACAGGGATAGGCCCCCAGACGCATGGTACCGCCCTTATCATCATTCTCGCCACGGGTTTCGACGCGATTGCCCTTTTTCCATTCGGTCAGCAGGCCGACGACAGGATGTTTCGCGGGGCCGAATTCGGTCGAAGAGGCATCTTCAATGCCGGCCAGATGCCGCGCGGCCTCTATCACGGCCATCTGCATGCCAAAGCAAATCCCAAAATAGGGGATATTGCGTTCGCGGGCAAAACGACAGGCCTGAATCTTGCCTTCCGACCCCCGCTCCCCAAATCCGCCCGGCACCAGAATGCCATGCACGTTTTCCAGATAGGGCACGGGGTCGTCGGTCTCAAAGATCTCCGATTCGACCCAGTTCAGCTTTACCCGCACATTATTGGCGATGCCGCCATGCACCAGCGCTTCGGCAAGCGACTTATAGGCATCCAGCAGGACGGTGTATTTGCCAACCACGGCAATTGTGACTTCGCCCTCTGGCGCACGCACGGTGCGGGTGATATCGCTCCAACGGCTCAGGTCGATCTCTTCTTCCTGACCTTCCTTCATCATGTTGAAATAGCTCAGAACTTCAACATCCAGGCCTTCCCGATGATAGGTCAGTGGCACGGCATAAATCGTGTCGACATCCAGGGCAGAGATAACCCGACTTTCGCGCACGTTACAGAACAGCGCGATCTTGCGTTTCTCCCCCTGGGGGATGTCCCGCTCTGCCCGACACAGCAGAATGTCTGGCTGAATCCCGACCGACAGCAGTTCCTTCACGGAATGCTGCGTCGGTTTGGTCTTCAATTCACCCGCTGCCCCGATATAGGGCAACAGCGTGCAATGGATATAACAGGCCCGCTCGCGCCCTAATTCATTGCCCAACTGGCGGATGGCTTCCAGAAATGGCAGGCCTTCGATATCGCCAACCGTGCCGCCGATTTCGCATAAGACAAAGTCTTCATCGGTGATATCGGATACGACAAAGTCGCGAATCGCATCGGTGACATGGGGGATGACCTGAACCGTACCGCCCAGATAATCACCGCGCCGTTCCTTGGCAATTACATCGGAATAGATTCGACCTGTGGTGACATTGTCCGATTGGCGGGCCGGAACGCCGGTGAAGCGCTCGTAATGGCCCAGATCCAAATCCGTTTCTGCCCCATCATCGGTGACATAGCATTCACCATGCTGATAGGGGCTCATCGTACCGGGGTCGACATTGAGATAGGGATCCAGTTTGCGCAGCCGGACCTTATAGCCCCGCGCTTGCAACAGCGCGCCAAGCGCGGCTGAGGCCAAACCCTTACCCAGTGAGGAGACCACGCCGCCTGTTATGAAGATGTATCGTGCCGACATGGGAGATCACTGTATCCTTTGGCTTTCGTCTGACAAGCCTGATCCGCACGGATGCGAAATCCGACCCAAAGAAGAAGGCGGCAATTGCGCCGCCTTCCTTGATATCATTGTATTTTTACCGATCACTCCGATGTGGGGACGACAGGCGTTCCATCATCGACGGGGGCCGGTGCTGTGGTTTCAGCAGGGGCCGAATCGAAAATCGATTCGGTGTTCTTGTGGCCGCCCGCCAAAATCGCCAATGTCAGGCTGGTTGCAATAAAGCAGGCTGCCAGAATGGCCGTTGTCCGGGTCAGGGCATTTGCCGCCCCACGGGCAGAGAACATGCCACCGCCACCACCGCCGGAACCACCGCCCATGCCCAACGCGCCGCCTTCGGAGCGTTGCAGCAAAATGACGCCAATCAATGCAATGGCAATCAACAGGTGAACGATCAGAATGATATTTTCCATCGCGGTCTAGGCCTCACTCAAGAAACTCGGTTTCGACACCCGATATACAGATGCCTTTGAATTGTGGGGTATGTAACGCGTCAGTGCCTGAATTTAAAGCCCGAAAGTGGTTTTCCTTGCGATCACGCCTTTGCCGCAGCAACGATGCTCAAGAAATCCTCGGCTTTCAGGGCTGCCCCCCCGATTAATCCGCCATCAATATCGGGCTGCGCCAACAGGTCCGCCGCGTTACCGGGCTTCATGGATCCACCATACAGAATGCGCAGGGCCGCTGTTCCTGCATCCCCCAAACGACCGTGCAGATGGGCGCGAATATGGGCGTGCACCTGATTGGCTTCCTGTGCCGTTGGGGTGCGACCCGTCCCGATGGCCCAAACCGGTTCATAGGCTATGACCGTGTTCTCAGACGTTGCGGACTGGGGAACAGATCCATCCAGTTGGGCGGAGATCACCGACATCGTATCACCCGCATCCCGCTGTGCCTCCGTTTCGCCAACACAGATCACCGCGATCAAACCGGCCTGATGGGCAGCACTGGCTTTCTGCGCCACCTGGGAATCGGTTTCGCCATGATCGGCACGGCGTTCAGAATGGCCCAGAATGACATGGCTGCATCCAACATCGACCAGCATCTGGGGGGAGATCTCGCCGGTATGGGCCCCCTTCTCCTGCCAATGGCAATCCTGTGCGCCCAGTTGAATAGCAGAACCGGACAGAACCGATTTAACGGCCCCCAACAATGTTACTGGGGGGCATATCAGAATATCGCAGGGCGCATCCTTTCCGCCCTGCGCCACGGCCTGCGCCAGGGCGGTGCCATCGCTTAACAGTCCATTCATTTTCCAGTTTCCGGCAATCAGGGGGCGTCTGCTCATGGGTCTAAAGGATCCTTAGCTGGTTATGGGAATATCTTGCGCCACGGGTTTACCACGCCCATCTAAGAACGCCAATCTGTAGAACCAATCCGCAGAAAAGGGCGACGGTATCGGAAAATACTGCGAATTTCCTTGGCAGATGGGTTGGCATTTGCGATTGCGGGGGTCGAAACGCCCCCTTATGATCCGGGCGAATTCGATTTGGGACCTGTCCCATGGTAGAACCGCTTTCCTGAAACCATTGCGACGAGTGAAATCATGTTACAAAAGATGCGCGCATCCACCGGCTCTTGGATTGCCAAGGCTATTCTAGGCCTCCTGGTTCTGAGCTTTCTGGGCTGGGGCGTGTCGTCCTATGAAGGACTGGGCAACAGCGCCAATGGGGATACGGTGGCAAAAGTCGGCGACCGTGACATCAGTTTCCAGGAATTCTACATCGCCTATCAGCGTTTCCTTCAGACTCAACGCCTCGATTCAATCGACAGCGATGTTGCCCGCCAGTTAAATCTTGCCAACAATGTCCTGCAGAACATGACCTTGCGCACGCTTTATGAGGCAGAGGCCGATCGTAAAGATTTAACGGCCAGCGATGATATGGTGCGCACTGAGATCCAAACCCGCCCGACATTCCAGGGCAGTGATGGCAAGTTCGACCGCCTGCGCTTTGAAACAGCGCTGCAACAGAATGGCCTGACAGAACCTGGGATGGTTGAACTGGTCCGCCACGAAATTGCACGGTCACAACTGCTGGGCGCGGTCACCGCCGGCAGCGCAGCCCCCGAAGCCCTGGTTGATCGCATCTATCATTTCTTTGGGGAACGCCGGTCCGCTGAATACTTAACCCTTCCCATCGCATCAGTGGATGCGCCATCCGAACCGGATGATACCGCACTGCAAGCTTTCTATGACGAACGGAAGGAAGATTTCCGCCGTCCTGAATTGCGCGGCATGACCTATGTTCTGATCTCTCCGGAAGCGATTGCCGGCACAATTGATGTATCAGAGGATGATATTCAGGCATCCTATGAAGCCCGCCTTGGTGAATTAGGTCAGCCGGAACAACGCGATATCAGCCAGATTTTGTTTAACTCTGAAGAAGATGCGAAAGCGGCCTCCGAAACCTTAGCAGCCGTCCCTGTGGAAGAGTTGAAGGACAAGATCGCAGAAATGGGCCTACAACTTATTGAATTGGGCCAATTCAGCCGCCAGGGCATTCCCAATGACGCGCTTGCTGAGGCGACTTTCTCTCTGGAAGCACCCGGCGTAACCAGTGCTTTCGAAGGGGCTTTCGGATGGTCCGTTGCCATCGTCAACACCATCCAGGAAGGCAGCGAGCCCACATTGGATGAAGTACGCGATCAAATCACCCGCGACCTCGCCCTGGACCGCGCCTATGATGAAGTGTTCGATTATGGCAAGAAGCTGGAAGACGCCTTTGCGCAGGGCATGACACTGGAAGAAGCCGGGGCTTCAATTGGAATTGAGGCTAAAAAAATCGATGCGGTTGATGCCCAGGGTCGGGGCCCCGACGGCACTCCCCTCGCCGACCTTCCCGCAGGATTGACCTTCTTGCAGAAAGCATTCGCCGACGACCTGAAAGCCGGTGATGTCGGTTTCCTGGAAACCACAGAATCCAACGCCATGTTCATGCTGCGCGTGGACAACATCACCCCGGCGGCAATTCCGGATTTTCCCTCTGTGCGGGACGAGGTCAAAGCCGCATGGATGAAAGACGCCCGCTATCAGGCCGCAGAATTGCGCGCCCAGACCTTGGCCGCGCAATTGGGTGAAGCCGGTGATGTTGCCATGATTGCAGCCAGCAATAACGCCGAGGTAAACACCATCGAAAACTTTGCCCGCAATGGGCAAGCTGCGGGCGGTGCGCGCATTCCAGATGCCTTGGCCAGTGAATTGTTCGGGCTGGACACTGGTAAGGCTGCATATGGCGTGCAGGATGATGCCTTCGTCATCGCGCGCCTGACCAAGATCACCCCCGCCGAGGCAGCGGTCGACGGTGATTTCCGCAAGAACATTTCCGATGCGCTGGCTGTTGGCATGTCTAATGATCTAGTCGAACAGTTAGGGGTCGCCCTGCAAAAGGAAATTGAGACAACAACCTACCCCGAAGTCATCGACAGAGTGTATCGCTGATCATGGAATGCTTTCCCGATATAGAGAGTTTCAAGCGGCTCTATGAAGCAGGGAAGCCACAGGTCGTTTATACCAGATTGGTCGCAGACCTAGAGACGCCTGTTTCTGCCTATATGAAGCTGGCCGATGGACGCGCCGACGCCTTCCTGTTCGAATCCGTCGAAGGGGGCGCCATTCGCGGGCGGTATTCCTTTGTCGGGATGAAGCCGGACCTGATCTGGCGTTGCTTTGGCGATAAGGCCCAGGTCAATCGACGTGCCCTGATTGATCCCGATGCGTTTGAGGCGCATTCTCTGCCCACCCTCGACTCGCTGCGTTCCCTGCATAAGGAATGCGAGATGGAGATGCCCGACTCGCTGCCCCCAATGGCGGCCGGGTTGGTGGGCTATATGGGATATGACTGTGTGCGCCTGGTGGAGCCCTTCCCCGATGAAAATAAGGACGTACTGGAGGTGCCAGACGGCATTTTCATCCGACCGACCCTGGTTGCAGTCTTTGACAGTATCGAAGACATCGTCACCTTTGTGACGCCGGTTCGCCCGGACCCGGAAATTGGGGCCGGTGCGGCGTATGAAAAAGCCCTGGAACGCCTGTCAGAAATGCGCGACAGCCTGGAACGCCCCCTGCCCTATGCCACGGCTGGGCGATCTGCTCAGGATGCGGGGATTGAGCCCGTCGCGAATATGACGCCACAGGCCTATCAGGCCATGGTCGCCAAGGCGAAGGAATATATCCTGGCCGGCGATATTTTTCAGGTCGTGCTGTCACAGCGGTTTGAAATGCCGTTCGACCTGCCACCCTTTTCGCTGTATCGCGCGCTGCGGCGCACGAATCCATCCCCCTTCCTGTTTTTCATGGCCTTTCGACGGTTTGCGATTGTCGGGTCCAGCCCTGAAATTCTGGTCCGTCTGCGCGATGGCAAGGTTACGATCCGCCCCATTGCAGGAACACGCCCCCGGGGCGCGGACCGCGCAGAAGATCAACGAATGGAACAGGACCTGCTGGGCGACCCCAAGGAATGCGCTGAACATCTGATGCTGCTGGATCTGGGCCGCAATGATGTTGGGCGGGTCAGCAAGATCGGCACCATTGATGTCACAGACAAATTCATTGTCGAACGCTACAGCCATGTCATGCACATCGTGTCCAATGTGGAAGGCCAGATAAAAGACGGCGTGGACGCCCTGACCGCACTGATGGCGGGGTTTCCCGCTGGCACAGTATCAGGTGCGCCCAAGGTGCGCGCCATGCAGATCATTGAGGAACTGGAACCGGATCGCCGGGGCATCTATGCCGGTTGCATCGGCTATTTCGGGGCCGACGGGTCCATGGATACTTGCATCGTGCTGCGCACCGCCGTCGTCAAGGATGGCAAGATGATCGTTCAGGCCGGGGCTGGCATTGTTGCGGACAGCGACCCGGCCTCAGAACATCAGGAATGCGTGAACAAGGCCAAGGCCCTGGTGCGCGCCACGCAGGAGGCCGTGCGCTTCGCCTCTGGACGCAACTAACACTTAAATCAGGAGAAACAGATGACGGCATCCGATCACACACTCAGCACAGTTGAGGATCTGGAAGCGCTGTATGGAGTTCCCAAAGAAACCTCCCTGATCAAAGAAATCGACTATATATCCGATCACTATCGCGCCTTTATCGAAGCCTCCCCCTTTGTTGTGCTCTCCACCGTCGGGCCGGAAGGTCTGGACAGCTCCCCCCGGGGCGACCCCGCCGGATTCGTTCACATCACGGATAGCCGAACCGTCCTGATCCCGGACCGACGTGGCAATAACCGCATCGATTCCCTGCGCAATATCGTCCGCGACCCAAGAGTTTCGCTGCTGTTTCTGATCCCAGGTATTGGGGAGACCCTTCGCATCAATGGCCGCGCCACAATCAGCGTCGATCCTGACTTGCTGGATCGTTTCATCATGCAGGGAAAGCCGCCTCGCAGTGTGCTTCAGGTGCAGGTTGATCGTGTCTATTTCCAATGCCAGAAGGCCCTGGCGCGATCCCAGCTGTGGAATCCGGACACACGGCTGGACCGCAACGCCCTGCCCTCCGCAGGACAGATTCTCAGCACACTCAGCAAAGGCACATTCGACGGTAAAACCTATGACAACGACTATCCAGAACGCATGAAGCAGGAAATTTACTGAGACCTGGATTATCCAGAAGGCAACCTTCCCGGCCAATCCCCCCTCTGTCACCGTGGCCGCCCCGGTTGCCCACCCCGTCATGCCCGCGCAGGCGGGTATCCAGGGCCACACGCATCAATCGCGACTGCCGCCCTGGACCCCGGATCACGTCCGGGGTGACAATATCGATAATGGATACGCCGATACAGCCCCTCCTCAGGATGAGACCTGTGTGGGTGGTGAGGGTAAGGACACATAAAAATTGAACTCATCCTGAGGAGCGCAGCGTCTCGAAGGGTGCCTTTCTGCAAGCACCGCCCCCACCCCGTCATGCCCGCGCAGGCGGGTATCCAGGGCCACACGCATCAATCGCGCCTGCCGCTCTGGACCCCGGATCACGTCCGGGGTGACGATGCTGATAATGGATACGCCGATACAGCCCCTCCTCAGGATGAGATCTGTGCGGGTGGTGAGAATATGGACGCTTGATCCGATGCTTCTAGGGCGTCAGGGCATAAACCGGCTGGGGGTCGCTGACGCCGCGCAGGCGGTGGCTGCCCATGGCTTCCCAGTTGGCGGCAACAAGGGCAGTAAAGGCGTCTGAGGCGACAATCTGGCGGTCCAGAGTCTTAGTCAAATCCTGCAATCGAGCTGATTCATTGGCCGTTGCGCCGATCACCGAAAATTCCAACCGTTCCGGTACACCAATATTGCCATACAGAACATCACCGACATGCAGCCCCAGACCGAACTGGATCGGATCTGGATCATCTTCTGGTGGGTTCTTATTCATTGCATCCATGCGAAGAACGGCATCTTTTGCGGCGGCTACGGCCATGCGCCCAGCCCGTTCCGCGCCGCCTGGCCCATTGATTGGAAAAATCGCCAGAACGGCATCCCCGATAAAGCGCAGCACTTCTCCGCCATGGTCCAGGACCGAGCCTGCCGTGCACTCAAAATAGCGGTTCAGGCGATCTAGAAATATTTCTGGCTCCATCCAATCGGCGGTCGCAGTTGATCCCCGCATATCGGAAAACCAGACAGCGGCGCGGATCTTTTCGCAATCGCCCCGTTGCATGTGACCATTCAAAACCCGGTCGCCCGCATGGCTGCCCAAATAGGTCGATGCCAGATTCTGCGCCGTGGTTTCCCGGACATACGTCTTCAGGGCCATTGCAAAACGCGGAAACAAGCGTTTGATCGCGGCGATATGCTCATCTGAAAACCCCCCTGGCGCATCGGAGGTAAATGTCGCAATACAGCCATCCATATTCGCCAATGCCGTTTCTTCGGGAAGGGAAAAGCCGGTGCGGATGCATAAGTAATCCGTAAAACCGCGTTCTTTAAATTCCTTCAGGACCGGAAACTCGTTCACGCCCTCCCCCAAATACAGGCGCGCGCGTATTTCCGGACGGGACGTCGACATAACGGCCTTCAAGGGGCTCATCAACCAGGCCTGATTGTTCTCGGAATCATAGCTGAATCTGTCCCGGACCAGGCCCTCTTCCCGATTCCAGTTGACTGCGAAAGCCTTGAACAGGGGATGCAGTTGACCACAGACGATGGCCCCCCGCATCAAGGGGATTCCGCCTTCAACCATCTGTTCGCACAGACGTTTCATCAGGCGGTCGGCCCGTGTGCCTTTCAGGCTTTCGGTGACCAGCCAGTCGCTCGTTTTTTGTAACCAATCTGTCATGGCAGGGACTTTAATCCCTATTCACAGATCAGTCATTCGCCAAAAGATGAATCAGGCTGGATGTGTCCCATCGATTGCCGCCACGCCCTTGAACCTGAGCATAAAACTGATCGACCAGAGCGGTCACCGGCAAGCGGGCGCCATTGTTTTTGGCCTCAGCCAAACAGATACCCAAATCCTTACGCATCCAATCCACCGCGAACCCGAAATCGAACTTGCCATCGACCATGGTTTTGCCGCGATTTTCCATCTGCCAGGACCCGGCTGCGCCTTTGGAAATGACGTTGATCACCTTTTCCATGTCCAGACCGGCCTTTGAGCCGAAATTCATCGCCTCAGACAGGCCCTGCAGCAATCCGCCGATGCAGATCTGATTGACCATCTTGGTCAATTGTCCAGCCCCGGACTCACCCATCAACAGGCAGGACCGCGCGAAACTGTTGATCGCGCCTTCTGCCTTGGCATAGACATCTTCATCGCCGCCGCACATCACGGTCAGCACGCCATTTTCAGCGCCAGCCTGACCGCCGGAAACAGGCGCATCGATAAACCCGATCTTCTGCTCTTTGCCAATTGCATAAAGCTCCCGCGCGACATCGGCTGAGGCCGTGGTGTGGTCTACCAGGATGCTGCCGGCCTTCATCCCTGCAAATGCGCCATCCTCACCCAGAATGACACCGCGCAAATCATCGTCATTGCCGACACAGCACAAGACAATATCTGCCCCTTCCGCTGCTTCCCGTGGGGTTTTCTTGGCGGTGCCGCCGAATTCTTCCACCCATTTGGCCGCCTTGGCGAAGGTGCGATTATAGACGGTTACATCGTGTCCACCCTTGGTTTTCAAGTGGCCTGCCATTGGATAGCCCATAACGCCCAAACCGATGAATGCAACTTTCGCCATTTTAATTCTCCCGTACAGAGTGGTTTCTTAAGCCTCGACTTCCAACCCGTCATAGGCCGGAATGACCCCGGAAGGCAATGTATGCACCAGGGTACGATAGTCCAGGTCGACATGCATATTGGTCAGAATAGCCTGCTGTGGCTGTATCCGCCTTATCCAGGCCAGGGTCTTGTCCAAATGCGTATGACTGGGATGGGGACGATACCGCAGGGCGTCAACAATCAACACCGATACGCCGTGCAGAATCGCCATGCCATCGTCAGGAATGTCCGACACATCCGGAATATATCCAATATCGCCAACGCGATAGCCCGTGGCATCAATCGATCCATGGCGGACCTGGAACGGCGTGACCGGAAACCCGGCGACATCCACCGGCCCCTCCAGGACATGTGAATCCAGGATGGGCGGATAGTCCTTCACCTGTTTGAAACAATAATTGAAGCGGTCTTTCAACAAGTCCATGACTTCTGGCACCGCATAGACGGGGACCCGACTGCGGCTTAACAAAGACAGGCCACGCAGGTCATCAATTCCATGCGCCTGATCCGCATGCGTATGGGTGTAGAAAACGGCATCCAGGGAATGCACATCGGCCAGCAGCAATTGTTCCCGCATATCCGGCGCAGTGTCGATCAGGATGCGGCGATCCCCGTCTGTGATCAGCAGGGAACAGCGGGTCCGGCGATTGCGCGGCTCTTTCGGGTCACAGGCCCCCCATCCGGTTCCCAGACGCGGGACCCCACCAGAAGAGCCACAGCCCAAAATCCGTGCCTTCATGCGGTTGCTCCAGGGCGTCTGGTCTTACTGAAATAGCGAAAGAAATTATCCGTGGTGCGGGTTGCCAGTTCTTCCCCCGTAACCCCCATCAGATCCGCCAGTTTTTCCGCCGTGTGCACGACATAGGCCGGTTCATTCTGTTTCCCCCGCTTTGGCACCGGGGCCAGATAGGGGGAGTCGGTTTCAACCAGCAGGTTTTCCAATGGCACCGCCGCAACGGAGTTTCGGATATCTTCCGCAGATTTAAAGGTCAGAATGCCGGAGATGGAAATCGCAAATCCCATGGCGACAGAGCGTTCCGCCAGCCATTTGCTGCTGCTGAAACAATGAATGACGCCAGGGAATGCACCCTTGGCCATTTCATCTTCCAGAATTTCAATCGTATCCTCGTCGGCATCGCGGGTATGGACGATCAGCGGCAGACCTGTTTCTCGGGACGCCGCAATATGGGCGCGAAAGCTGCGCTTCTGGATATCCCGGGGGCTGTGTTCATAAAAGTAGTCCAGCCCCGTCTCCCCAATCCCCACGACTTTTGGATGCCGGGCGAAGTCCACCAGTTGTTCGGTCGTGACCTCCGGCTCTTTTTCCGCCTCATGCGGATGAATGCCGACGGTGCACCACACCTCATCATGCGCATCAGCGATACCGCGAATCACATTGAATTCACGCACCTTTGTGCAGATTGTCACCAATGTTCCAACCCCGGCCCGTTGCGCGGCAGCCACAACCTCATTCAGGTCTCGCCCGTCGCGCTGCAGGTAATCCAGGTGGCAATGGCTATCGACCAGCATCAGGCTTACGCCTCCTCTGCTTCTACATAGCGTGGGAATACGGGCGATGGGGTTGGCAATGCTGTTCCCGGCACCAGACGCGCATCGGTATCAGCGAAGCTGCGCTGATCCATGGGGACAGCCAACTGCCCCAGCAAGGTCTCGGCAGAGGCCGGCACGACACATTGCACATAAATTCCCAGCACACGGATGACATCGGCCAGTACATACAGCACCGTTTCCATGCGCGCGAAATCGGTCTTTTTCAGGGTCCAGGGGGCCTGGGCATCCACATAGCGATTGGCGTCACCCACAACCTTCCAAACAGCCTCAAGCATCTTATGGATGGCCTGGGCATCCATCTGATTGCGCATATCAACCAAAGCTTGGGCAGCGGCAGACAACAAGGCCTCATCTTCCGGCGTGAACGGGCCGGGTGTTGGAACCTTGCCGTCGCAATTCTTGGCGATCATGGACAGAACCCGCTGTCCCAGATTGCCCAGATCATTCGCCAGATCGGAATTGATGCGGTTGACCATGCTTTCCTTGGAAAACGACCCATCATTGCCATAGGGCACTTCGCGCATCAGGAAATAGCGCACCTGATCCAGCCCGAATTCACCAACAATCGCCTGGGGCGTGATGACATTGCCCAAGGATTTGGACATCTTCTGGCCTTCGATATTCAGAAAACCGTGCCCAAACACCCGCTTGGGCAACGGCAGGTCTGCGGACATCAGGAAGGCAGGCCAGTAAATCGTGTGGAACCGCATGATATCCTTGCCGATGACATGAATATCGGCGGGCCAGAATTTCATATAGGTTTCAGAGGCTTCATCGGGAAAACCGGTCGCGGTGATATAATTGGTCAGCGCGTCCAGCCAGACATACATGATATGCTTGTCATCGCCCGGCACCGGAATGCCCCAATTGAAACTGGTGCGCGAAACGGACAGATCCGTCAGCCCCTGTTTCACGAAATTCACCACTTCGTTGCGGCGATAATGCGGCAGGATGAAATCCGGATTTGCTTCATAATGCGCCAGCAGCTTGTCGCCATAGGCTGACAGACGGAAGAAATAGGACTCCTCCTCCACCCATTCCACTTCGGCGCCAGAGGGGGCAAAGAATTTACCCTTATTCTCCCCCTCGCCTTTGGTCAGCTCGTCTTCGCCAAAATACGCCTCGTCCCGGACAGAATACCAGCCGGCATATTTATCCAGATAGATATCGCCCTTATCGGCGATGCGCTTCCATATCTCCTGAACGCTGGCGAAATGGCGGGGTTCCGTCGTGCGGATAAAGTCGTCGTTGGAGATGTTCAACTCTGTCGCCATCGCCTGAAACTGGGCGGAAATGCCGTCACTGAAGGCCATGGGATCAACCCCCTTGGCCTTGGCCGTTTTTTCCACCTTCTGACCATGCTCGTCGGTGCCGGTCAGGAACATCACGTCATAGCCATCCAACCGCTTGAACCGGGCGATCACATCACAGGAAATCGCCTCATAGGCATGACCCAGATGGGGCGGTCCATTCACATAGGAAATCGCAGTCGTGATATAGAAAGTCTTCTTAGGGTCGGGCGTCATATTGATCCAGTTCGGGCTCACCAAAGTGTCAGTGCCGCTGAGCCGCCGCCTTCTGGACTTCCAGGAACGCGGATACGATCAACTGACGTTTATCCAGATTGGCCGGATTGTCCGATTGGGCAAGCAGGCCGGTAAGCTTTTCCCATAGCTGCATGGAGGTTTCAAGGCCGCCCAACGCATCCCAGCGATCCAGGGCCTTTTCTTCTTCCTTCAGCACGACTGGCGGGCGCTCTCCCGTGACCTGGGCACGGATCGCGCGCTTCATCCACCAATCCAGCATTGTGCGAAAGGCATTATAGCTCTGCTCGGCTGACTTAACCGACAACATATCGGCCAGACCATACAGTTGTTTGGCATCCGGTTGGGCCGGATTGGACAACAGAACCATCGCTGCGCGATACAGATCAATGCCGCCCGCCTGGGCATAATCCAGGGCGGTGCCAATGCTGCCCTCCCCCAGTTGCACCAAAAGACGCGCATCGGTCTCAGAAACCTCCGGTGCGTGCTGGGCCAGCAGTTTCAGCATAATATCGTCGCTCAATGGCGACAGAACCAGCTTTCGGCAACGCGACCGGATGGTTGGCAGCAACCGGCCTGGCGCATGGCTGACCAGCACAAACATCGTATGGGGCGGCGGTTCCTCCAACACCTTCAAGATCGCATTGGCACCCGACGTATTTAATTCATCAGCACTATCAACGACGATTGCTTTCCAGGCGCTCTCCGCCGGGGTCTGATGGATGAAATTCAGAATTGTGCGCACATCATCGACGGGGATGCTGGCCTTACCCTCTGGCCGGGACAAAGCGCGAAAGTCCGGGTGTCCCCCAGAAATGACCCGGCGAAAGGTACCGGCTTCCGGCGGCAGATACAGGCTGCGCGGCGCATCACCAAACATGCCGCCCCCCTGATCCGAAACGCCACCCGCCAGGACCCAGCGGGTCATGCGATAGGCCAGGGTCGCCTTACCAATTCCCTGCGGCCCACAGACCAGCCAGGCATGGGGAAAACGCCCCGACTCCCAGGCCGTCGCAACCGTGGTTTCCGCCTCTTGATGCCCGAACAGGTCCGGATTTCGACGCGGCGCATAGGAGTCGATTTCATCCTCATCGAGAGGCTTTTTCATAATGCCTGATCCCGGGACAACAAGCGCTGAGACACCGCGATTTCAATATCACGGGCAATGGCCTCAATTGTCTGATCTGCTTGAATTATCGCAATGCGATCTGGTTCCAGGCGCGCGATATCCAGGAACGCCTCGCGCAGCGCCACGTGAAAATCCAGCCCCAGCTTCTCAAACCGGTCAGGCCCACCACGATTGCCAGCGCGCATCAGGCCGGTATTGGCATCAATATCCAACAGCAGCGTCAGGTCGGGCCGAAATGCACCCAAAACAAGCGCATCCAGCGTTTCCACCCAGTCGCGACCCAATGACTTCGTATATCCCTGATAGGCCATGGTCGAATCACTGAACCTGTCGCAAACAACCCAAGAACCCCCAGCCAAAGCCGGCTCTATCAACCGCGTCACATGATCCCGGCGGGCCGCATACATCAATAATGCTTCACTGATCGGGTTCCATCGATCCCCGGCCCCAGAAACGACCAATTCACGGATCGCCTGTGCACCGGGTGTCCCGCCCGGCTCTCGCGTAAGCACGACGTCCAGCCCGCGTTTGCGCAGATGACTTGCCAGCAACTCGCATTGCGTGGATTTACCTGCACCCTCGCCCCCCTCCAGGGAAATGAATTTTCCACGTAAGGGCGCAGGCGTATTTGTCACTGACCGGACTCACCAAACACAAGATATTGCACGGCCGATTGCAGTCGCCCAAACGATCCCAGACGCTCAACCGGTTCGCCGGCAACGACAGGTACGGTGATCGTGTCCAGGCCGGGTGCGGATATCACCAATTCGCCCTGAACGCTGCCGGGTTCAATCGGGGCGGCGATCGGTTCCTGGGTTTTCAGCGTGACCTTCAGGTCATCCCGCACGGCGCGACGCATCACGATTGAAACAGGTTCTTGCACGATCAGAGGCACGCGGGCTTCCGTACCCAGCCAGACGGTCGCATCGGCAACGGTTTCACCGGCAGCGAACAGGGGGAATGTACCAAATTCACGGAAGCCCCAATCCAGAATACGCTCTGGCTCCTGTGCCCGTTCGCGGGTGGACTCCAGCCCATTCACGACAACAATCAACCGCTGTCCGTTGCGCACCGCAGAAGCCGTCAGACCATAGCCCGCAGCCTCCGTATGGCCGGTTTTAAGCCCGTCCACCCCGACATCACGATACAGAAGCGGATTGCGATTCTGCTGAGTGATATCCGAGAAAGTGAATTCCGTCTCAGAATAGAAATGATAATATTCCGGGAAATTCCGGATCAGGGCGGCCGCCAGAGTCGCGAGATCACGCGCCGTTGTATAATGGTCCGGGTCTGGAAGGCCGCTGGCATTTTTGAAATTGGTGTTCATCATGCCAAGCTCACGGGCCTTGTCGGTCATCTTACGGGCAAAGGCCTCTTCACTGCCCGCCAACCCCTCTGCCACCACGATGGTCGCATCATTGCCGGACTGGATGATAATCCCGCGCAACAGGTCTTCGACCCGCACACGAGTATCGACCCGCACGAACATCTTGGACCCGCCCGTTTCCCAGGCCTTCTTGCTGACAGAAAACGTATCATCCAGAGACAATGTTCCGTTTTTCAATTGTTCAAACGCAAGATAAGCAGTCATCAATTTGGTCATGGAGGACGGATACATCTTCTCGTCCTGGTTCTTACCCGACAGTACTGTTCCGGTCTTGAAGTCGACCAATATCATCTGTTTGGCTTTGGTATCGAGGTCATAGACATTGCTTTGTGCAGCACTGGGTTGCACCGACATGCCAATCAGAAACCCGACAGACAGAAAAAGCGCGGCGAATGATATTTTGGCGAGGCGCGAGAACATTGTTCCTCCAAACGTTAACAACGGGCAAACTGTTGAATACCGGTGCCGACATTGGCAACCCTAACACTGCCATGCGACACCCTAAAGTATGCGGCGGCCCTTAGTGTGCCCAAGCACGGGGGCGAAATCCAGGCAGGATCCTGACAAAATCACGTCTATTTCTTCGGAACAACAATCGCAGCATCCGTATAGCCAGCCTGAATTACCGCAACCAACAAAGATTCCAGCTTATCATCATCCGCCAACGGGCCGATCCGCACCCGGAACAGCGGCGTTTCAGATCGTGTGATCTCTTCCACGATGACCGGACCCAGATAGCCCAGCATGGATCGCGCCCGATTGGCATTGTCATACTGCCCAAAGGCACCGGCTTGAATGAAGACATGCGGATTGGGCTCCACAGGCATCTGTTCCACTGTACCGCTGTCTAGCGATTGTTCAACGATTGCAGGGCGCTCTCCCGGGTCTGCGGGCGCCCGGGGGGCGCTTGCGACCTGACTGGGTTCAGAGACGGCAACGCCCGGCGGCGGGGCTAAATCCTCGCCACTGACCTGGGCTGTCGGGGCCGCAGCCGGGGCAGGAGATTCCGGTGCGCTGGACGCGATTGGAGTCATGGTGTTGTTTGCCACGACACCGCCCCATTCAGCATTGCTACCAATTGGCGGCTTTCCTGCTCCAGCATTTCGACACGAACCAGGGTTGTCCCCTTGCGCTCGAACCCCAGAAGCTGAGCGGCGCGGCGCGACATATCAATGATCCGACTGTGCGCGAATGGCCCCCGATCATTGATAATCACCTTTATGGAGCGTCCGTTTTCCAGGTTTGTCACCCGCACCATAGAAGGGATTGGCAGGGTTCGGTGTGCGGCAGATACCCTGTTTTCATAAAAAATAGCGCCGTTGGCCGTGGGCTTGCCATCGAATCCTGGCCCATACCAGGACGCGATCCCCTCCTCCGCATAGGTGAAATCCTCTTTAGGATAATACCAGATCCCGCCAACCTGATAGGGATTGCCAATCTTATAACGGCTGCCCAAATCCGGCATATTAGGGTCGCTGGGCGGCCGCGAAACAGTTCCGTTTACCTGCTTGGACGCCTCGGACAGGAATTGCATTTCAGCACATCCACTCAGCCCCATCAAAATAATGGCAAGAACAGAAATGCGCCCCGCGAAGCGTCTTTTTCCTGACATACTTGGTCTTAACACCCCTGGCACACTGACGCTCCTATCAACCGCCCCATGATCCGGCATGCTCTCGTCTCCCCCTATCGCTTCCGCAGATCTGATAATAAGTCCTGCGTCGGATATCCATCTGGCGGCAGGCCGTTGGCCTTCTGATAGGCTTTGACTGCAGCGCGGGTCATTGGCCCGACCATCCCGTCCGGCTTGCCCGTGTCAAATCCCGCCGCTGTCAGAAGATACTGCAGGTCCAGGACATCCTTTCGATATAGCGGCGCATCATCCGCAGGTTTCTGCGCCACAAGCGGGCCCTTCCCGTCCAGCCTGTCGGACAGATATCCAACTGCCAGCGCGTAATAGATGGAGCGATTCCAGGTCATGATCGCATTGAAATTTCCATAGACCAGGAAGGCGGGTCCCTTCACCCCGGCCGGCAGCACGATGGCCCCTTCGATATCCGCCTGTGGCAGGTCCCGTCCATCGGCGCGCCGCACACCCAATGCCTGCCATTCGGAAATCGGCTTCGGCGCTTTCAGATCAACCAGATCAAGATCGAATCCGTCGGGCAATTGAACTTCCCGCCCCCAGGTTTCCGTGTCGTCCCAACCGATCTGGGACAGGTAATTGGCAGCAGACGAAAAGATATCGGGCAAATTGGTCCAGATATCCTTGTGCCCGTCACCATTGCCATCGACCGCATAGCCGGTAAATGTGGATGGCATGAACTGCACCTGCCCCATGGCCCCGGCCCAGGATCCATTCATATCCTTCACACTGATATGCCCCTGATCCAGGATGGTCAGCGCATGAAACAGCTCTGCCCGGAAAAACGCGGCCCGGCGATCATCATAGGCCAGGGTCGCAACTGAGCCGATCACAGGGAACCCGCCCGTATAATCCCCAAAATTGGTCTCCATTCCCCAGAAGGAAACCAGAAACCGCGGCTGAACGCCATATTGCCGGGCGACGCGTTCCAGCAGATCCGCATGCGTCACCAACAGTTTCTTACCCCGATCAATCCGGTCTTGGGTAATGAAGGACTCCAGATACCCCCAGAATGTCCGGGTGAATTCCGGCTGTCGCTTGTCCAGTTCCAGCACGCGCTCTATCGGTTCGACCCCATCCAGCGCTGCGTCCAGGGTTGATTGTTTCAGCCCGCGCGCCAGCCCTTCGGCCTTCACCCCCTCCAGCCAGACAACAAACGGCACTGTGTCGGCAGGAACGGTGGAAACCTGCGCAACTGTGGTGTCCTGAGCGAAACCAGGGGCGACACCGCCCAGGCCCATGAACAGGGAAATCGACCCGATGGTGATGAATTTTCTCATGATTGGCTTTTCTGCCTTTAATTTCTAGGGACTGTTACGCATACGGCATTGCAGATTGGAACTGCAAGACCCGGTCGCAAGGTCATGTTACTATTGACCCTTCTGAATTGATACAGCACTGCGGGAATATCAAATGCGACGAATCGCCAATTGATAATTGATTGCCCCCTTATGCTGGTATAACTCACAATATCAAAACACTCTGACAGCAACAGGAACAGCACCCGCAGATGAGCGGCCAAGAAGACCATACCGACAGCGATGCGGAACGGCGGACATTCCAGGCCTATATCGATGAAAGCGGGCGCATATCCATGGCCCGGGGAAATGCGGATCGGTGGCTGGGTTCTAGTCTGGAAGATCTAGAAGGCCATTCCATTGTCGAATTCGCCGCAGAGGAATCGCAATTCGCGGTCAGTGAAATTCTGGTCCATGCCGCATTGCGCGAATTCATGCCGCCCAGCATCTTTTTCATGCGTGATGGTCGAACCGGCTCAGTCAGTGGGTTTGAGGTAACCGGGAAACCGCAAAGTTTTAACGATCTCTACCGGCTGAATTTCGTGCAGGATCCGCGCATGGAATATGGGCCCCAATCCAAAAATTCGCGCACCGGCTTTGTGGGCGCGGTGCAACGTGCAATCGACAGTGCCGCGCAGAATGAGGCCGATATTGACATGACATTTGTCGATATTGGCGATGTCGGGCGCCTGGGATCGATTTCCGGCCTGGATGCGGAAGGGATGCGCCGTTTTACCGATCGCATCGAATCCCGATTAAAGGCCGAAAGCCTGGGCGGCGATTCTCTGGGGCGCGTTGATCGCGGAAAATACGGGCTGGTCCACAATCGGGATGCCGATTTATCCAGTCTGCGCACGGAAATTGAATCCTACGCCAAAGACATCGATCCGGAAGGCATGGCTCTTGCTATTGGCACCTCAACGGTGGCTTTGGACGCAGAGACTATGGAAACGGATGCAATTCGCACGGCCTTGGAACATGCCGTTGATCAATTTGCCGATACGGGAATCGATTCCGTCATCTTTGATACTTTGGCCGACAGTCAGGCGTCCTATCTGGATCTGCGGGAAACCCGTACAACGCTGTTAAACAGGTGTCTCGCCGATGATGTTTTGACCTGTGCCTTTGCGCCGGTCTGCACTATTGCAAGTTGGACCGTGCATCACCTGATCGCGGAATTCCGGGCAAATCTGGATGATGATGGTTTGGGCGCCGCGGAAATTCTAAAGCTGACCAAAGAGGATGTGGACCTGCGCACCCAGGTCGATATTGCCCAGTGCCGGTACATTCTGACCCATCCAGATGTCGATTCCATCAGCGTTGCGGTTAATGTCGCCATTCATTCCCTGCTGGATATCAATGTGATAGGCATGCTGCTGGATTTCCGAAGCCGCGCCCCGCAGCGCCGCGTTATCCTGCGCCTGTCGGGTTTGGATCAGATCCCCTGGGAAAAGGTTCAGGCACTCAATATCCTGCGCCGGGCCGGTTTCTCCATCGCCCTGTATGGCAAAGATGTGGGCGCGGTCACGGCAGAGAAACTGAAAGCCCTGCCCGCCGATTACATCATGCTGGATCCCAGCTTTGTGACCAATCTGGACCAGTTGAAACGGGGCCTTGGCATGCTGGCGGGCATGGTGAATCGCTGTGCCGAACATGATATCTCAATCGTTTTTGATGGCGTCCTGGAATCCGCCGCCGCCCGGATGTTGTCAAAAATTGATGGTGCGCTGTGCAGCGGCCCCTATTTTGGCGAACCCGTTGAAAGCCTGGACAACCTGCAATTGCCCATTCAGACACAGTAATGCACAGAATGTTACAATTTCTGTGATCCAGGCTTGATAGATCACTCCCGATAATGCTAATCACCGCCACCTGATGGGCAGCTCACCCCTCAGAACAGCGGACAGGTGGCCGAGCGGTTGAAGGCTCTAGTCTTGAAAACTAGCGTGCGGGAAACCGTACCGTGGGTTCGAATCCCACCCTGTCCGCCATTCTCACATTCTCCAATGAACACAGACGACCAAACAACCCCGCGTAAATCAGGGGTTCTGGCTTCTGTATTGTCTTCTAGCGACCATTGACGACCATGGACAACGCAGCGTAAAGTGTGGGTTGAAGTGTGGTCTCATTTGGACCGAGGGGAGTATCATGGCGCGCAGCATACACAAACTGAGTGCAACAGGACTGGCGACATTGCCAACCGGTCTGCATGCCGATGGTGATAAGCTATATCTCCAGGTTGATTCCAAGATAGATGCCCGATCCTGGATTTTTCGGTATCCGAACAGGAAACCAGACCTTAAAAGCGCGACCCGATATATGGGTCTTGGCCCCTATCCGTCTGTCTCGCTGAAAGAGGCCCGCCGCCTTGCTGAAACCTGTAGGGCGATGGTGCGGGCCGGTCTTGATCCATTAGACGAACGCGAACGCGAACGCCGGGAAGCCTTGGCACAAACAGCAAAGGCTCACACATTCCGGGAGTGTGCCGAAAAGTACATGGAGTCGAAAGGGCCGGAATGGCAAAGCTTGAAACACGCAAAGCAATGGCGCGCAACACTGGAGACATACGCCTATCCTGTTCTAGGAAGCCTGGATATCCAAGCCGTTGATGTTGGGCTTGTGCTGGCTGTTCTGGAGCCGATTTGGAACGAGAAAAGAGAAACCGCCCGTCGCGTTAGGGGCCGCATAGAACTGATCTTAGATTCGGCACGGGTGCGCGAATTGAGAGAAGGCGAGAACCCCGCCCGCTGGAAAGGGCACCTGGACCAGCTACTATCCAAGCGGTCCCGCCTGAGTGTGAGGAATCACCCCGCCCTGCCCTATTCAGAGATTGGCGACTTCATGACAGCCCTGGAGGGGCAAGAGGGTGTTGCAGCGATGGGTCTGCAATTTCTGATCCTAACAGCATGTCGAACCGGGGAAGTGATAGGGGCGCGATGGTCTGAGATTGATATGGACGGGATGACCTGGACCGTTCCAGGCGAACGCATGAAAGCCGGTAAGCCGCACCGCGTCCCTTTGTCGGATAGACCCATTCAGATCCTCAAAAAAATGAATGAAACCCGCCTGTCTGACTATGTGTTTCCGGGAATGCGACCCAAGGCCCCTCTAAGCAATATGGCATTCGCAGCGCTATTGAAGCGCATGAAATACGGGCATATCACGACTCACGGTTTCCGCAGCACGTTCCGGGATTGGGCCGCCGAAAGCACGGCATATCCAAACGAAGTATGTGAACAGGCCCTAGCCCATACCATTGCAAACCGTAATGAAGCCGCCTATCGCCGGGGAGACCTGTTCGATAAGCGCCGCCGCCTAATGAATGATTGGGCCACATACTGCAATGCGCCAACCGTCCTGGCCGGATCGTCTGTTTCCCCTATCAGGGCGGAGGCCAGATGAATGCGAATGCCTACACTAGATAAGAATTCAAAGCCTGTAGAATCGTCTCATTCAAACAACGGATCGGAGAAAGGCGACCCTGTACCGGGGGGGTATATTCGTCTATCAGACTTTATCCAGGAGACCGGACGAGCGTTCTATCCATCGTCCTGGACGGGGAAAGAATGCCAAATTCTATCAGACAATGGATATGATTTCTGGATTGAGAGTCCCATAGAGCGCTTGGTTCGCAGATCGATCCATCGCCAGACAATGCGACTCTCATATATCGCAAAGGGACGGACGCCCCAAGAGGCGAGACAGCGTGTCAAATTCGACATTGAGTGCGCCAAGCGTCTTGATAGAGAGAGCGAACTTAAAGACGAGTTGAACAAGATAGAGGGGTTGTTAATCCAGCAACAGAGAGACCCGGCAAGCTTTTCCGACTTGTTTTCTGAGATTCGCCTAAGGGCGCGATGGTCTGAGATTGTCGAGGAATTAAAGGAATATGAAAACGATTATTTTGTTGATGATGATCTGCCAGACCCTAGCCCCCAGGATATCAAAGACCTAAACGATAGATTTGCGACTAGGATTGAACGGTGCAAGGCAATCAAAGAGCGTCGGCAAGTCGCCATCATCGATGGACTGAGGGGGGCGCTTTGGAGGGGGGATATCCCAGCGGGACACTTGAGCCGAAACGGCGAGTTTGTCCCCCTGAGTTGCTCTATCTGGTATCAGGAGCCCGAATGGATGAGGGCTATTGTATGCCCCTACATTAGAAGCCGGAGAGACCATGAACCAGAATGGAAGGGCGAGAGGCGGTCAATCCTTGTCGAGCATGCCAAGGCCAAGGAATGGGTTGATCGTGCCTCAGTAAACTTCCGATCAACTGGCGTTATTCAAGAGCCGCCCGTTCTAAGTAATTCGGACACGATAACGAATCTCACACCGTCACAAGCATATGATGCAGCGGTTGAATGGTACAAAAACATCTTCAAAGATGATTGGGAAAAATTGATACCCCCGGAACGCCAGGGAAAATCCCTCAAGAGACCTAACAGAGTAGATTTTCAAAAAGCATACGAGGCTCATGGCCCAGACGATTTTGTAAAGGTCACTGATTTACACATAATCCACAGAGACAACTGGAAAGCCTACTGGTCCTAAAGGCTTTTCGAAAAATACAGTAAAAACAAACTCGTACAGAAATGCCCTCGTACGTAGCCTACGAGTTATGGCTACGAGTTTTCCAGCTTTACCTTTCCATCACAAACAGCGGCGACCACTGAAATCTAGGGACGCCAAAACCGATGGAAAGGAACTAAGTCTATGTCTAGCTGCAACGGCAAGACCATTACCCAGAGGGCAGCAGAAGGCCCTTTAGCCAAGGCGACCCTTTACAACGCTTTGAATGACGGACGCCTGAAAGCCAAGAAATTCGGACGGCGCACAATCATTCTGGATTCGGACTGGTCCGACTTCCTTGAAAGCCTTCCCGAATACACGCCGGGCCGCAAGGTGGCATAACCATGAGCGCACATAGAAACGCCCAAGGCGCGACTGAGGCAAACAGTCAAGCCAAGGGCGGGTATCTATCAAAGTGCTGTGACGGCATGAAAGATACCCCAACCCCGCCCCATCCGCAACACATTGTCCCACGCATCCCCGATGCTGGCAGTGATACCGCTATCCTTGTTCGCAGCGACGGCATGCCCATTATTGTCGACAAGGCAGACTATGCCCGCCTGAATCAATACCGCTGGTTTCCTGCAGGCACGAAAAGCGGATATGCCGCCCGATCTGTAAGCCGCAATGGCAAGGGCCGTATCCTTTACATGCACCGTGAACTTGCGTCCCCGCCGCCTGGATATGTGATCGATCACATTGATGGAAACCCTTTGAACAATACCCGCGCTAACTTGCGAGTATGCACGAAAGCCCAGAATTCCGCTAATCGCACCGTCTGTCTAAATCATACTGGTTTCCTTGGGATTGGTTACGATCCTGTCCAAGACCGTTATCAGGGGGCAGTAATGCGAGACGGCGCAAGATTTCGCGGTCCCTGGAGGCTCACAGCGAGAGAGGCCGCACAAGATTATGACTGCCTAGCAAGGGGCGTTCATGGCGAATATGCGCGCCTCAATTTTCCACAATCTGGAGAACAGGGTGTGTCACGTCCAGGGGGGCCGTCATGCTAAACATACCGGACAAACTCCAGACCGTGCCCGTCGCCTTGCTGATCGCAGCCGTCCGGCATGGCAATCGGGAAGCAATGGGCAAAGGGCGAATGATGCCGCTTATCGGTCAATTTGCCCCGCGTTTCTCGATAGAGGATGAATCCGGCAAGGTGACTGAGTACGCCTTCACAGATTGCCCGATCAACCGTTTTGTGCGCGCCAGCCTGGACCTGACAGAGCATGACAAACCTTTAGGCATGGCTCTTATTGCCCGTGCCATGTTGGCAAGTGAAGCCCTGGCGGATCGTCGGTTTCGGTCATTCATGCGCGACGTGCCAGACCAGCCGGACGTGATCGAGACTTCCGAGATTGTATTTGAGGCAGCCGCTCGGATTCGGTTTGAATCGGAACGCCCGCCCAAGATGCAAGATTTGTTGCGGGTCGCGCGCCAACTCCAGGCAGGCGATACGGCGGTGCAGCCATGAAGAATCGCAAGACAGACGCAACGGGTCGCAGCCGTGGGACATACACCCGTGTCATCGCCGCAAACCTAAAGCCGCCCGGTCAATTCGTATGGCTTACCGCCGAACTTCTGGAGAGTCCCGCATGGTGTGGTCTGTCTGCCAATGGACGCCGCTTGATAGATCGCTTGATGATTGAACATCTGTCACACGGCGGCATTGAAAATGGCAGGTTGCCAGTCACACACAAGGATCTGGAGGAATACGGGCTTTCCCGGAATTGCATTCGATATGCCATTGAGGAAGCCGAAGCCTTCGGGTTGATCCGCTTCAAACGTGGTGGACGGTGGGGAGGGGCTAACCGCCCTTCCCTCTACCGTTTAACCTGGCTAGGGAATGCCGATGCAGGCCCTACGAATGAATGGAAGGTCACGACACAAGAGACGGTGGACGCCTGGAAACGGCACCAGTCCGAAGCAAATAAGGGTCGAAAAAAACAGTTTGCTACTCGCAAAACTGCGAGTGCTGTACCCCCAAAACTGCGAGTAGTGGGCAGCCTTTCAGAGAGTGCCGGAAAATGAGAAACCCGGATTTCTGCGATTTTGCCTATGGCTGGCCTACCCCCATTTCTGCGAGTCCTTTCTATATCTCCAGGGGTTTGGGGGATGCTTCGGGCAGGAATGCCAGTACAGCAATCCAGAGCAAGGGCACTGTCACCACAGAGCGCACCGATGCCGATAGATCAGAAGCATATCCAAAAAAAAGGGGAGTAGGCACGTCGGGACGAAACACTGCGTCGTCGGGCAAAGCCAATGCCTGACAAATCCGCAACGAGAACCAGGGCTTACAGAGACCGAAAAAAAATTGGCGTTTCCGTTGCGTCAATTGCGATTGGTCCAGAACTCAAAGCCGCGCTTGTCGAGTTTGAGTTTCTTAGCGCTTCCGACACAGACGACCGCGCCGCGATTGAACAAGCGACACAAGCCGCATTGCGCGATTGGCTGGGTGTGACGCGTCACAGTGAAACCCATGCAGAATCAAGGGGATGATGCTATTATTCGTATGTCGGAATCGTCGGAAGTCGCGCCAACATGAGGAAAGCAGGACATGAGAAACACGAAACAGAATACCGCCTTTGAGCGGTCACAGATGCCACCACCGGATTGCCGCAATCCTCATGGTTCCGCCGCGTCCGACAACGCCCTTGATCCGGTGGTGGCTACCCTTCACCAATCCCATCGACGGACTGTAGGAGCGACCTATGGAACCGTCTAATAACGGTAAAATAACGGATGATCGCACCCCGCTAGGCACGTTTGCCCCTGGCAACAAGGCAGGCGCAGGCCGTCCGGCTGGCTCTCGCAACAATGCCACCAAGGCTATGGACGCGATGCTGGACGGGGAAGCGGAAGCCATAACCCGCATCGCAATCGAGAAGGCAATGGAGGGCGATATGACGGCAATCAAGCTTGTGTTCGACAGGGTATGCCCCGCCCCGAAAAGCCGCCGCGTCAATATCGCTTTGCCGGATACATCGGACGCAGCCGGGATTGAATGCGCGCATGCAGCAGTGATCCAGGCCGTTGCCGATGGTGAGATATCGCCGGATGAAGGCACCGCCCTGGCTGGAATGCTGGAGGCGCGACGCAAGGCCGTTGAAACGCATGATTTCGCGAGACGTCTGGCGATGATTGAGACCGCCATAGCTGGAAAGGATGAAGCATGACCGCCGCTAACGACAAGCGCATGACCGCCGCTATTGGGTCTCTCGGTCCCCGGTCCAGGGCAATCGCCGTATTGAACGCCATTCGCGCCGACGATAGGGCTCTCGCCGATTCCTTGGCAGAAACCGCCCCCAAGAGAATGTATCGATGCATTGATGTTGGCGAGACTGCAACCATTGAAGCAGCGGAAAGTATGGCGCTCCGATTTGACCGCAGCTTTTACGGGCTCCTGGCGGTCTATTGGCAACATCTAGCACAGGATGAAAAGCAAGAGGCGTCAGAGCGTCGGGGAGAAATCGCCGCAATCGTCCAGGCTACCACGGCATTTGCGGAAAGCCTGGATATCCCATTCGAGGCAGCGTTCGCCTTTTCCGTCGCAATAGACGATCCCGCCTTTACAGAGTTTCAGAAGGTAAAAGCCGACCCCGCGACGGTGCAGCGCGTTGCCGATTCCTATGCCGGGGTCTGGAGAAGCAAAGCCGCTGCAATTATTCAACCCCAATCGGCACATTAGGAGCGACCCATGCAAAGCCTAGAAGAAGCCTTATCGACCTTTGCCCCTAAGAGACCGGGCACTGATTTTCAGGAAGTCAAAGACGGGGTTTCGCCCCCGCTTGGCGACGTTGAACTCGCCCGCCGTATTGCCTTCATTTTCACCAGCGCTCAAGAGCGCCAAACACAAGGAGAATAAGCTATGAATCCGAACCTACCCGAAAAGGTTATCAACCCCATGCCGCACGCCAGCCAATTGCAGCCCCTATCCAGGGCCGCGCACGTCAGCGTATGGCACTATCCAACGAGCCTCACGATTGAGGACGTGTTGCGCCGTGGTCACTTCAACAATGCACAGCGCATTATTCAGCGTTTTGACCGAATCTATGTGGCAAGCAACATTGCCGATGTGCCCCTACACTTCACTGTGATTGTGGACGCATCCACAAGCCAAGGCGTGCGCGTCCATCTCGCAAGCATTGAGGGTTTGGGGGAATCTGTCGCCATGCCTGCCCGCGCATCCTTGCAATGGGATATGAAGGCCGATGATTTTGCGATGCCAAGCAGTGATAAAGCTTGGACGGAATTGGCAGAGTTGACCCGCCGCGCTGGTATGCGGGACTTGTGTTCCAAGATTGCCGAGGCAGCCGGGGGCAATCGCCACGAAAAAGAAAATGCCTGGACCGCCTGGAAACGCCAGCCGATTACCATTCGCCAAGGTCTTGGTGAGCAATACCGCACCGAAGCCCTGGATCGGGAGTCCGAAAATGCAGCCTGACACCCTGACACGGGGACAACGTGCCCGGATGAATGCCATGGCTCAGATCGCGAAGCATTCCAACGGCACGAATGTCTATACAAGATTGCTTGCCCCGGCCTATCGCCCAGAAGACTGGCAGGCGTTTGGCGAAAACATTGAACCGATTAGGAAAGGCTAGATCATGGCCCGCGTTCCCGTACTAGAGCCCCGCGTCTCGCCGAACATTGCGAGAGACCCCGGACTAAACATTCCAGACAATTCCGGTTTTCTGGACGAGATCGGGCGCGCCGCCGAAGGTGTGTTGGACCTGTCCCTGAGAACGCAGCGGGCCGAACGTAGCAAGGCGGTATCAGAAGCGGGTTTCGGGTTGGATGCGGACCTGAAACAATTCCAACTAGATCACCTGGACGACCCGGAACCGGAAACACTCCCCGCCCGTTTCGATGATTATTTCCAATCGCGCCAAGCGGTCCATGAAAAGGCCCTGACTGATGTAGACAGGCAAGCATTCAACGCCCGGTCTTCACTTGCGGGGCAGGACTTCAAGATTCGGGTGGAGGAACGAGCCTTACTTGCTCGCAATGATCGTCTCAAAGCTGATTTGAATGGGCGTCTTGCGTCTATTCAGGATCAGTATGGGATTACCGAAAACCCCGCCGAACGTGCAACTATCATGGAAGCAGGGTTCGCCCGCATTGATGATCTGGTTGAAAGCCGGACTATCTCCGAAGTCGAGGGCGAACGGCTCCGCAATGGGCTATTAGACAATTCAATGTCTAACCTTGCCGCGCGCACTTTGGAGGCAGACCCGCGCAGCCTCTTGAGCATCGATGATGACCCCAACTTTGCCCCAATGGATTCCGACCAGCGACTTGCTTGGAAGGTGAAAGCGGAGAATGAAGTCGAAAGGCTTAACAGAGAAGCCGAACAAGAGCGCAAGGTTCAAGAGCGGGAGTATCTGGCAGGATTCGACGCATTCACGGGGGCCATTCAGAATGGTGTGACGGTGAGTCCTGTTCTGGAGGCTCAGTACAGTGACCAGAGCATTGAGGCTCGTGTTTCAGATCCCGGAATGCGGGCCGTCTTGAAGTCGTCGCGAGATATCGCCATTGCCAGCAGAAACGACCGCGAAATCGTTTCGAACATGACGCCCGAACAGCAGGCGGCATTCTTTGCGGATATGAAACAGGATGCCTTGTCGCCTGTCAGCACGACGGACGGCGCGACGATTGCGTCAATGAAGCTGCAGCGTCTCGCAAACCTCAGAACCATCATTGCCGATGTAGAGAAGACACGACTGACAGACCCGGCCTATGCCGCTGTAAACACGACCGGCACGGTGGGGGACGCATGGCGTTCATTCTCGACAGAGCCGACCGCCGAAAACTGGACCCGGTATCGGGCTGGTCTCTCTCAAACGTATGCAGATCAAGGATTCTATGGTCCGGCACAGAAGGTTCTCGGAAACGATTTCGCCCGCACTATGGCAGAAACCGTGAATTCTGATTGGTCGATCAATCCAGAGCAAGCCGCTGCCAATTTATCGAACCTGGCTACAGTAACCGGGGATGATTGGGGCCGCGTGTTTGGTGAATTGCAGGGGGCAGGCTTGTCTAAGGAAGCCGCCGCCATTGGCTTTGTTGCCCATGATCCACGTTTGCAGCAACGCCTTGTGACCGCAGGACGCAATGGCGGGATGAAAACCCTGGAGGAACTTGTTGCCAAAGACAGGCGAGACACAATTGATGACTACTTGTCATCGTATATGTCCGAGGCAATAAGACAAGCAGGCCCCGCGAACGGGGACTTTATGTCTAAGGCCGTTTATGCGTCTCGGTCTATCGCCTATATTCTGGCACGGGACGGAATGGGGCCGAAAGATGCCGCGCGTTTTGCATACGATAGTGTTGTCGAGGGGAATTTTACGGTTGTTGCAGAGCCACGTATTGAAGGCATGGTTCCAGCCAATTTCCCGGAAGATTCAACGATCATCGGATTGGGTGCGAAAGAATGGTTCGACACTCAAGTGGGGGGATACCTCAATCTCACACCAGAAACGGACCCGAACAACTTTGCCGTAACGCAGACGCCAGAGGGCGATTGGGTGAAGGCCCCCCGTAAATTCGCTGGAGCAACAGTTTCCCCAGAAAGGGCAATCCAGATCGCCCGTGAAACTGGTTGGCAAGATAGGAATCTCAAAGAACCGCTGGAGCGCTTTGCAACAGAGGCAGAGGCGCGCAGCACCTTGACCGGCACTGAATTCGTCGCAGGCCCGCTGGAGATAGCCCCGACACTCATCAGCGCCATTGGGATGGAGGGGGTAAGGCCAGAGGATGTTATAGAGACCGCCCGCCGCATTGTCTCAAACAGTGGGTTTTTCAATTTGTCACCGGATGGTCGTTCAGCGGTTCTTATGTCCGATGAATTGGGCTTGCCGGTAGAAGTTATAGGGGCGGATGGAACACCTATCACCGTCCCCATTGATGAATTGAAGCGTCTTGGTGTGTTGCGGGAATTAAAAGAACGCGACGGGCGGAAATTCGCTGGAGACCCGAAAGGCAAAGGCGGACTCGGTGCGATATACGAGGCGGGCCAGAAGTTTGATGAAAGCCGCACTCGCAACCAAACCCCTAGCCCTGCCAACGATGGACCTGTCTCTAAGGGACAGATGGGCCGAAACATGGATGAACCCGGCACCATGCCAACAGGAGGACTTTCTCGCTAAATCTTGATCTGATCACAAAATTCAACGCGCAGTTGGTTTCTGTCTCTGTACCAGTTTAGCCAATGAGACATCTGGTCAGTAATAGGCGGGTCCCATTGTTCCCAATACTGGACCCCGCGCTCTTTCTTCAAGGCGTCGGACAGATAGACAGCCCTAACGCATCTATCTCGTGGGATGGGTCCAGGGGGCACTTCAAGACCGGGTTGATACTGCCACTGCTTAGGATGCTCCAGACCCTCAGAGAACGCACCAGGGCCGACGACAGACAACAGCAGGAAGGCCAGAAGACAGAATGTGTATCGCATGACCAACAGTACCGCGAAAACAGCGCAGACACTACCGGAAAGGAAAGACCATGCCGCACGATAATATGAGAAACCCGCTCGACGCTCTGTCAGATCGGTTGGGTGTTTACGATCCTCGAATGACGGTATGCGACCCGAAGGCAACACCCGGACATCAGACGCCGGAGGAAGTCCGAGCCGAAGTTGAGCGCATCTTTGCCGAGGTTCAAGGAGACGAGTAAACCGACACACTTTCCGTCAACAGAGGGTCCAATTCCCTAAGCAGGTTAGTGTGTCGGTTCGTTTGTAGATATGTTCACGAAGCCCGGGATTGTCAACAACAGTTAGAGCCCGCAAGGTTTTCTAGAGGTCTTAACGCCCGCGAGAGCGACAGTCAGTGACCGTCCCATATCCAGCGTGACAAGCCGCGCCTTCTGCCTTTACAAATTAAAGTTATGAAGGTGGCTTAAGGCCAAAAACCTAAACTGACTGGGACCGTGCCGCTTTGTGGATCGCCTACCATCCCGATCTTCGCCCCGGCATGATGTGGGATGAAGCGGAGCCCATTGTTCGGCGGATCGTCGCGGAGACGTGGCCTAAGTTTTGAGGGAAGTGGTTGATTGTGGATAAGGGGCGCGTTACCCACAGGCCATATTTGCTACATCTGGCGTAAGTGTTCGGAAAAACACTCATAAATGTAGTGTGTTGACTTGTGGTTAATGTGAATCATGTAATGTGGTACTCATCTTGCTGGACGGCCCAGAATGGGCCATGCATCTAGATCTGATATTAGAAAAGGAGATCGTAATGACTGATACCGCGAAAGGTCGTATCTTTCTGGCAAAAGGGGATGGTGATACAGTTTTGATCGCCTCAAATGTATCTCCGTACTTTTGTTTTGAGGCCGCATCTTCGGATGAGGCGATCGCTCTGGCACAGCGAGCCTTGGCTTTTGCTGCAGAGACAAGGACCTTACCACAGCGTCCGAACCATATAAGTGTGTCATCGCCAGCTTGGGTTGTAGACAACACCTTGCGGATGGCTGTGTAGCATGTTTTTCGTCGGGATAGGTGGTGTCGCCGATAGCACGTTAGCGTTTTTGGGTTACACGCTTGTCACCGAGAACGAAGAGTTTAAAAAGTACCACGACTATCAAGGTGAAATACATGTCGTTCTAAAATCAAAGCCGATGCTAAAAGTTGACGACATGAACGATGCAATGCAATTGCAGCAGCACGCAAGCGGTTCCAATGTGGTGCGTATACCGGATTAGCTAAACCAAAAATTCAGGAAGATCAGAAAGGCCATCCATTCGGGTGGCCTTTTGCTTTGGTACATCAGGAGGACAGTATGGCAGACGCAAATACCAGTTTTGATCCCTTGGCGGCCTATCGCCGTGGGGGGTTCCGCGATCCGGGCTTTCGCTTGGTCGGGGTTGATACATCGGGATCCGCCGACTCGGCAGCAGGCGGCGGGTTCAGCACTACGATACCTTCCGCGACGGTTGCCACAAACGCCTGTCGAGCGTCATCCTACCAGGATGGTGGCAATGGCGAGGCAGGAAACAGTCAGGCGCTTATATCAATCTAATTATAATCTGGATGCTTCATTCTTGGTGTGTGCTTCGCCCATTTCCAATCATATGAGCAGACAAGATGTGCCAGATTTGGAGTTGGTGCTTGCTCAATAATGATTGACTTTGATAAGTCACAGTAACGAGCGGAAACCGTCGCAGGAGAAACTAGTCGGCTGTTGATCTGCATGTGAATGGTGTCTCCAGGATTGCATCTCTCCAGAGGTCCATCCTTGCCTAGCGTCGTTTCAATTAACTCAGGGACGTTGCAAAGTTCCGCAGCCTGCGCCGCTTTCGGGGGCAGAAACGAAAAGATTACTAGTATCGTGGCACCGAACACCTTCATTCCAAATAGCTCCCGAACAGCCCTATAGCGCTGAAAAGCGGTCGTTCATTTAAGATCAAAGCCACCATCCCGCTGAGCGACCAACTTCTATAGTTGCCACAGTAAATGCTGCGAATGCTGTAATCGTCGCAAGACAAGTCTGCCACCATTCTAAGCGCAATCGTTTTTCAACTAATATCTTTTGGCCGTCCCAGAAGAGTTGATTGTCTGAATCGATAGCAAACAAAGATAAGCCATTCATTGAGATCGTGCGCAATCCGGGGGGCCAATCTTTTGGGCCACCCATGTCACTGTATTTGGTTGCTCGAATATGGCTCCAGTCTAGGTCAGACTTCGTTTCATTTTCCATTGCTACACCTTCCTAAGCCTCACCCCTGCCCCGCCCCCATTCTCGGGGATGAACTCGACGCCAGCGGCTTCTAAGGTTTCCTGAATATCCTTAAGCGTGCGGTCATAGGGTTGACGCTTGCCTGCCTCAAAGTCTGCCAGTGTCGCCATAGACACACCGCTTTCCTCTGAAAGTTTAGCACGACTCCAACCGATTAAACCGCGCGCGGCAACACATTGCGGCGCAACTAGAGTTATTTTATCTGACATCATATAAAACCTCTTGACTTATAGCTTACATCATACAAAATATATGACATAAGAGATTAAACGCAAGGATAATCACTATGTATCTCAACACAGACCGCATCCACGCCGCCATGCTCGCCGCTATCGCTGAAGAATATGCGACCCCGGCAGA